>Ga0307474_10000316_pt1 | contig 35562 bp, 35 predicted proteins | sample atmos_gasesECM1C_2_FD_203312 | JGI IMG/M metagenome (GOLD analysis project Ga0307474, IMG submission 203312) | Hardwood forest soil microbial communities from Morgan-Monroe State Forest, Indiana, United States - atmos_gasesECM1C_05 | ecosystem: Environmental > Terrestrial > Soil > Temperate... | reverse complement strand
ACTGGGACGTACAGAATGTGTTGCTTGAGGATGTCGAGCGTATCGAAGTGATTCGGGGTCCCGGGGGAACGATCTGGGGCTCGAACGCGGTCAATGGCGTGATCAACATTATTACTCAGAATTCTAAGGATACTCGCGGAACCTACGCATCTACTAGGGCCGGAAACGTCGATCAAAACCAAGGCGGAATTCGCTACGGCGGCACGCACGGAAGCAATCTTAACTATCGAGCCTACGCCGTGGGATTTGGCCAAAATCCCGAATTCCACCCCGGAGGCGGCAACTATGACGCCTGGCAACTAGGACAAGCCGGTTTCCGAACGGACTCTCAGCTGACGAACCGCGATACGCTCACAGTTCAGGGCGATCTTTATAAGGGGAGCGTCGGACAGCAAGTGGGCGTAGCCTATTATTCGCCACCTTCTCAACTCACCGTAAACGCAACGCAAGACGTATCGGGCGGCAATCTGCTGGGACGCTGGCGCCGTGAACTGAGCAATACTTCTGACGTCCAAGTCCAGGCTTATTACGACCGGACCTATCGTATCGGACCACTATTAGGAGAAGCTCGCAACACGTTTGATATTGACTTGATTCACCATTTCGTCCTCAAGGAGCGAAATGAAGTTATCTGGGGGCTGGGAGCTCGATGGAGTCCCAGCGATTTCATCCAGACTGTCTCTACCCTCAACTTTCTGCCGCATCACCAAGATGACAAGATTTACAGTGCGTTCGTCCAGGACCAGATCGCGATCTTCGAAAACCGACTCTGGCTGACTGTCGGGTCGAAGTTTGAACACAACATCTTTACGGGGTGGGAAACCGAGCCGAGCGCGCGTTTGTTGTGGACGCCGACTTCCCATCAGACGTTATGGGCGGCCGTGACACGCGCGGTACGCACGCCTTCTCGTATCGATGAGGACCTGCAACTGACCGGGCTGGTACAGCCAACCCCGCCAGTGTTCGCTTGTATTTGCGACAATCGCCAAGTCGTTTCGGAAACGCTGCTCGGCTACGAAGCGGGATATCGCAAGCTGGTGACGTCCAGCTTTTACGTGGACATTGCCGCCTTTCATAACAAGTACAGCGACCTCGTTAGTTATGGGAATGAATCGATTTCGACCGTAGCATCGCCGCCTCCCCCCTACACTCTCATTTCGCTCCGGGCTCTCAACGGCATTATGGGATCCACCAACGGGGGCGAAATCTCGCCAGACTGGAAAGTGACCCGTTGGATGGATTTCAAGGCCACATATTCCTATGTGAGCCTGAATTTTCTGGATAAACCGACCCACACGAAAACCAGTCAGGTGTCTTCCTACGAGGGATCCAGTCCGCACAATGAGGCAACCGCACAGCTTCAGTTCCATCTGCACAAAGGACTTGACTTCGATCCTACTTATCGTTATGTGGGTGCGCTGCCAGCCCTGGGCGTGAATGCTTATCACACAGTAGATGCCCGGCTGGGTTGGCACTTTGCAAAGGAATTTGAGCTGTCCGTGGCGGGACAAAATTTGTTCCAGCCACGTCATGCCGAGTTCGGTCCCGTGCTCGTCGAGAGGGGCGCGTACGCGCAGATCACCTGGAGACGAGCTGCGGATTGATATCAATGAAACATCTTCATGGTACAGACGGCGTGCGCCGCATTCCGAGTGATCGAGCGACGAGGCCCGTTCTTAGCCTCCGTCCGCTACTCATAGCTGTCGCCGCAGCGTGCACTTTCCTTGCCATTCCGGCCCTCCACGCGCAGAATCCGAGGCCCACTGACTACGAAGTAAAAGCCGCTTACCTATACAACTTTGGCCGATTCGTCGAATGGCCTGAGAAGGCTGCGGCAAACCAAGGCGGCCCTTTTACTGTCTGCGTTTTCGGGCAGGATCCCTTCGGCCCCAGCCTCGACGCCACTCTTGCTGGCGAGACGATCGGCGGCAAGACCATAATCGCCAAACGAATTTCCAGTGCGCAGGAGTCGGGCGATTGCCAGATTCTTTTTCTGAGCCTTACCGAAGCCAGCCGTCTTAACAAGATCATCGCCGACCTCGACAAGAAAGCTGTTCTGACCGTTAGCGATATGCCGCAGTTCGTCAAGTGTGGCGGCATGATCCAGTTTGTCCTGGAAGGGAAGAAAGTTCGCTTCGAGGTCAACCTGACCGCAACCCAGCACGCGGGCCTGACGCTCAGTTCCGAACTGCTCAAGGTGGCGACCGTCGTCAGAAGGAATCCACAGCCTGGAGATTGACACACCATGCCCAGAAACCAACAATACTCGATCTCCAAGAAAATCACCTTGATGAACGTGCTGGTGAGTGCTGTGGCCTTGCTTCTTGCTAGTGGTGGCTTTTGTGCCTATGACCTGTACAGCTTTCGTGCCGCACTCATAAGCAATGTCTCAGTGCAGGCGCAGATCATCGGAGACAATACCGTCTCTGCGCTGTTGTTTAACGATCCCCATTCCGCGGAGATGACGCTGTCAGCGTTGAATGCGAACCACAATCTTACATACGCTCAGATTTATACGCGTGATGGTCAGCCTTTCGCGGGATACTGGCGCGATCGTGCGGGCGAGGCTCGGCCCGTGCCCATTATTCCCTCCGGTCAGACACAGACGCACTGGTTCAAGGACGGGCAACTGGGGCTGGCGCGCTCGATCATCTTCCAGGGCAAATCAAGCGGAACCGTGTACATCTGCTCCGATTTGGGAGCGATGAATGACCGGCTGAAAAGCTACGGTCTAATCATCGTCGCCGTGCTCTTTATCTCCCTGCTGGCGGCCTTTATGGTCGGCCTGGTAATAAACGGTTTCATGGGCTCGCTCTATTCCAAGCTGGAAACCGGCAATCGTTTCATGGAATTGTCGGTCGACTTGTTCTGTGTCGCCGGGTTCGACGGATTCTTCAAAAACTTGAACCCCTCCTTCGAGAAGACATTGGGCTTCACCACGAGAGATCTTATGGCAAAGCCCTACCTGGAATTCATACATCCGGACGATCGCCCGGCGACTGTCGTAGAGAAGGCCGGGTTGCAAGAAGGAAAAGTCACTTTCGCATTTGAAAACCGTTATTTGTGCAAAGACGGTTCTTACAAGTGGCTATTGTGGAATGCTGTTTCCGTGTCCGAAAAAGAAGCGATCTATGCCGTGGCTCGTGACATCACCGAGCGCAAGCAGGCCGAAGCGTTGCTCCGTGAGAGCGAAGAAAGGCACCGCAAGCTGTTTGACAACAATCCACATCCGACCTGGGTCTTTGACCGGGAGACACTGCGTTTTCTTGCGGTGAACGCCGCCGCAGTGCGCAAGTACGGCTATTCCAGGGACGAATTCCTGGCCATGACCCTCAAAGACATTCGCCCGCCCGAGGATGTTCCCGCCCTGCTAGAGACGGTGCGAGCTCTGGGAGACGGAAATGAGAGCAGTGGTGCCTGGCGGCACCGACTCAAGGACGGAACCGTCATCGACACAGAGAACACCTCTTACGCTTTAACCTTCTTGGGTCGACCCGCGCGTGTTGTGGTTGCGGTTGACGTTACGCAAAGGAAGCGGGACGAAGCAGAAAAGCGGAAAATCATGGATAGCTTGGCTGCTACCAATCAAGAGCTCGGGCTTCGCAACCGCGAGGTGGAGCGCGCTACTCAGATGAAGAGCAAGTTTCTCGCCAGCATGAGCCATGAACTGCGCACCCCGCTGAATGCGATCGTGGGCTTCTCAGATTTGCTGGCTGGAGGGACTCCAGGTGCGCTGAACGTCAAGCAGAAGCGATTCGTTGATCACATCAAGCAGGGCTCGACGCACCTGCTGCAGTTAATCAACGATATTCTGGATCTTTCCAAGATCGAGGCGGGGCAACTGGAGTTGCACACCGAACTATTTCGAGTGAACGACGCCTTACCAGAGGTGCTCTCCACGATTCATCCGCTGGCGATGGCCAAGAACATCCGGGTTGAGCAGAAAGTGCAGAACAAGTGCCTGGTTAAAGCAGATCGGGTACGGTTTAAGCAGATCCTCTACAACCTGCTCAGCAACGCGGTCAAATTCACGCCCAACGGCGGGCGGATCAGCATCGAGTGCGTCGACGACTGGGACTTCGTCCGGGTATCGGTTATCGATACCGGGATCGGCATCCGGCCCGAAGATCAAAAGCTCGTCTTCGAAGAGTTCCGGCAAGTCGAGGGGAATGCTGGCGACACTCAGCAGGGCACAGGATTGGGGCTGGCCATCACCAAGCGATTGGTCGAGCAACAGGGAGGCCGCATTTCAGTGGAAAGCGAGTTTGGAAAAGGCAGCCGGTTTACCTTCTCTCTCCTTGCCGTCGAGGCGGGATCCGCAGTCCCCGCGGTTGAAGAGCTAGCAAGAGCCTCTGTTACTATGGCTTCAGGTCGTCTCACCCCACTGGTTCTGATTGTTGATGATGAGGCGCCGTCCCGTGAGCTCCTGGCCAGCTACCTCGCGCCACAATACCGCGTTGCAATGGCCGAGTCCGGAGCCAGAGCTCTTAAAGAAGCTCAATGCCTGCGTCCCGACGTCATCACCCTAGATGTGATGATGCCCGGCAGCAATGGCTTTGAAACCTTGGCAGCGCTGCGCAAGAACCCCGTAACGGTTAACATCCCGGTCATCATCCTCTCCATCGTGGATCAGAAGCAGGTGGGTTTCGCGTTGGGTGCAACGGACTATCTCATCAAGCCGGTTCTCAAGCCTGCCCTGCTGGATACGATTCGCAGGCATGTCCCGTCGCCGGCTGACGACGATTCGTCCATTCTGCTGGTGGACGATGACCCCAAGGCTTTGGAACTGCTGGAGGAGTCCTTGCGCTCTGCCGGATACGAGACTCAGGCTGTCCGCAGCGGTGCGCGAGCTTTGGAGGTTCTCGCGAACAAAGTTGTGGGCGCAATCCTGCTCGATCTACTGATGCCGGGCATGGACGGGTTTCAAGTCATTCACCATGTTCGACAGGAACCAGCTTTCAGGGAACTACCGATTCTCGTAATGACGGCCAAGAACTTGAGCCACGATGAGATTGCTCTTCTAAACCGCGAGACACAGGGCCTAATGCAAAAGGGAGGCTCCTGGAAGGAGCAACTCATTGCCGAAGTTGGCCGAGTAGTTCGCGGCCGCGGTCTGGCAAAATCTGCGGGACAACCATGATCAAGGTGCTCATTGCCGAAGACAACCCGGTCAACCGAGAACTGCTTCGCGAGCTGCTGGAATTGCTTGGATATACAGTTCTCGAAGCATGTGACGGTCAAGAAGCGCTTCGAATCATTGAACAGAGTCAGCCAGAACTACTGCTTCTCGATATCGGCATGCCGGTAATGGACGGATTTGCAGTCATACGGAGAATCCGCGAGAATCCTCGGTTGGCGAAGCTGCCGGTAGTGGCAGTCACCGCGTATGCCATGCGAGGTGATCAGGAACGGATCCTCAATTCCGGGTTTGATGGCTATTTGTCGAAACCGATCAACCCGTCCTCCCTCATTCAGGAGCTCGATCGTCTATTGGATAGGGGTGTCCAGTCCGCCAACCAAGATCAGACTCCGGAGGGTCAACCTGCCCAAAAAACAGGGGGTTTGGGTGCAACCGGCAGCGGCATCTGATCAGTTTGCTGGAGTTGGATCCTAGGGTTCGACTTTTTCCACGTCTGTTATAAATTGACGAATCGACTGCTGACACTGCTCACTTGCATTTGTGAATTGGACCCCTTGCCGCTGCTCGTTGCCCCACACGACGATACCGCCCACGTCAATGGTCACCGCGGAGATTGGTAATTGGAATGACAATCGTACAGCATCCTTGGGTCTCAACCCAGCCACTTCCACCTGCATCCCTCCTTGACTCAGGTTCCAACATACCCCGCGGAGCGTTCGAGAACCCACTGTGCACGCCACCCCGGCCTGGATTGGAACGCGGACATATTTGCGCCGATTTTCCAGCATTCCGCCGCTCACAGTGCGAAAGAGAACGCTAAGCTTCTGTCTATCCACCGGTTTTTGAAGGAAAAAGGTTGCTCCGAGCGCAAACGCATCTCGCATAGTCTGCCTCTCGTCTCGTCCTGTTACGATAACGATGGGAGTAGATTTGTTCCATGACGATTTGCGGATAAGGCGCGCCAGCTCGAAACCATTCAGTTTTGGCATTTCCAAGTCCAGGAAAATTCCATCAAATTTCTCCTGATTGACCACTCCGACCGCTTTTTCGCTATCGCTGAGGGGGCGGACTTCGGCCTTTAGAGAGGTGAAGACCTCAGTCATTAGTTCCAAGCTCGCGATGTTGTCCTCTACGATAAGCAGCTTGAGCGGTTGCATGCGGCTATCCTCATCTTTCGCCTACCTGTACCCATACTATAGTTCGCAGATCGCATCTCTCGTTTTTACAATAATTCTTGCTCCGAAGGCCGATCATCTCTCGCGAGGCATTTTCTGCGGGTAATTACAGTTTCGGGTGGACCACCTCTCTGTCGCGCACCTGCACCTCCTGCTGCAGGCGCTAGCTCGTGACCGTTTTCGCCACAGCACAGCTTGTCGTTTGCGGTCGGTACATCCCCCTGCCCGGTTCCTGCTTTCTCCGGACTCAAAGAACAATTCCAACAGGGCTTAACAACCGTGTCGATGGCCTCTATTGTGGGGGGGGGCACCCACGGCACTATCAACGGACGGAAACGGGTGAAGTGGATCACTTGGCGATCTCTTGCGGAAGCATTACTTTGGGAAGTTAAGCTTCTGTTGTAGGGCAACAAAACGCGGGTTCGAGCGCAGGTCGTCGAGTCCGGGTTCCACCTTTAGAAACACCAGACCATTGGATCGGTCAGGGAAAGCCTTCTCTAGCCAATCGATGGCTTCTTCAGGTTTCCCCAAACCCACATATACAACCGCGAAGTAGTACGGAGAGACGTACTGTTGTTTGGACTCAGAGGAAAGCTCTGCAAGGAGTCTCTGGGCCTCCGCCACGTTTCCGGCGCGGGCGTAAGCGTTTGCCAAGGCCGAGCTCATGAGAGGCGTTCCGTGAGATAGCTCGACTGCTTTGCGCAATTCTGGAATGGCGAGCCGAAAATCACCCTTCTTTGCATACGACAAACCGAGAACTAGATGGGGCAGTTCATAGGACGGGTCCATTTCAAGAGTGTCGCGAAGCTGCTGGATGGCCCGGTCGTACTGTCGTGCCATGTAGAATCGCCATCCCAGGCTGAAGTTGATGCTGATGGAGAGCGGATCGAGTTCTCGCGCTTTGTTGATCTGCTCGACGCTATCGTCAGGCCGACCCATTGCCATCAAGTAAAGTGAATATCGCTGGTAAGCGGTGGCATAACTGGGATTATCTTTAATCGCCTTGACGAAGCCAGCGGCGGCAGCACTCCAATCCCAATCGTAGTTAAAACTCACCGTAGCGAGCGAAGTTTCTGCTTCCGCCAGAGTAGGATCGAGTTCAAGAGCCCGCAGGGCAGCCGCTTTGGCTTTCGGAGCCGCTTGCTCCCCTGACATAGTCCCGAAAATTTCGGCACTGATAATGGCATAGCAATCGGCAAGGCCAGCATATGCGAGCGAATAATTCGGGGCCTGGTGGGTCGCATCTTCGAAGTATCCGATGGCTTTGGTAAGGTTCTCATCCGATCTCTTGTTCCAATAATAGCGACCCTTGAGATAGTTCTCGTAGGCCTCTGGCGCTACCGCTGGGTTCTTGGCCAGCCGTTTCTGGTCCTCCGGAGTCAGATTGATTCGAATTTCGTTAACAATGGCGGAAGAAACACGGTTCTGTAGCGAGAGGATGTCGCCCATCTGGCTTTCGTAAGTGTCGGCCCAGAGATGACGATCCGTCGACACTTGCACTAGTTCTGCCGTGATTCGGATGCGATCCCCGACTCGAAGAACCGTGCCTTCGACGACCGCGTCAACGTTCAGTTCACTCGCGATCTGCGACAGGGGCTTGTGCGTGCCCTTGTAGGTCATCGCCGTCGAGCGCGAAATCACTCGCAAAGAATGAATCTTCGCCAGATTGGCAATCAGGTCGTCAGTCATGCCATCGGCGAAGTATTCCTGATCCTTATCTTCGGAAAGATTCTCCAGCGGCAACACGACGAGCGACTTGTTGTGCGTCGGAAGTATCGCGCTGGCGCCAGCCCTCCGGTAGTGGTAGAGCACGGTCGCACCTACAATGCAGGCCAATAAGACCGCAGCGCTGACAACCAGAAAACGCGCGGTGGGCTCCCATGGGAGACCTGCTGGTTCCGAGCGAACATCCTCCGGCAGCGGTTCAGGGCTGTGCGGCTCCTCCACTGGGACGGGAACGACCCCATCTCTTATCTGACTCTGGAACTTTCCCGGGAGAAAGGGACCCGCAACCGGCGCAATGAACCGATAACCGCGCCGCGGGATTGTTTCCACGAATCGGGGGTTTTCGGACGAATCGCCCAGGACTTCCCTAAGCCGCAGCACGGCGTTGTTCAGTCCGTGATCAAAATCGACGAATGTGTCGCTGGGCCATAGCCGGCTGCGCAAGTCGTTTCGGGTGACAATCTCGCCCGGGCTCTCGAGAAGTACGGCGAGGACTTGAAAAGGCTGTTCGGAGAGCTTGAGCCGGACGCCGTGCTTCCGGATTTCGCAGGCCTTGAGGTCTATCTCAAAAACACCGAAATGGAGAATCCTAACGACGGGGGCAGGAGTACCCATGAGACCGAAAGTACCGTGGGCGAGTATATCCCCTCATAACTCTCAACGTCAAAATCGGAGAGAGAAAACCGCATCTTCTTTATTTTCAGATAGAAGCACGGTGATGTGGAAAGGTCCAGCATCGGACTGTTCAAGGATTGCGCCCGAAGCCTCGCAGTGCGCAAAGTGACGGGGTTCGCTTGAGTGCCCTCTTCTGAATGCTCAGTACTTTGTGGGGGGCCGAGCATGGTGGTTACACGAACTCTAGCAGCGCCTTGCAGAGGGCGCCACAGATTCATTCCTAGCCGCGAAGCGAGGATACTATGACAATCCAAAACAGATTGGGAGCAGTGGTAGGTTGCAAGACGTGCTGGGTGCTCGTTCTTTTTGTCGGCCTGTTCTGGTCAGTGCAATCCAAAGCGCAGGTAGCGGGTGCCACTCTTTCTGGCACGGTCACCGACCCGTCAGGCGCGGCGATCGCAACTGCCAAGGTCTCGATTAAGAACGTCGGCACCGGAGAGGTTCGCGAGTCGACCTCGAATGGTGACGGCTTCTACTCAGCCCCCAATCTCTTGCCTGGATCCTACGAAGTATCTGCGTCCGGTAGGGGATTCTCGACAGCGGTGCAGAAGGGAATCATTCTCACAGTCGGCGCACAACAATCCCTCAACATCGCCCTGAAGCCGGGAGAGGTAACTCAAACGATCCAAGTGATGAGCACTCCGCCCGACGTTCAGACCTCATCGTCGTCGGTCAGTTCGACCGTAGATTCCAGAACCGTCCGCGAACTGCCGCTGAACGGTCGCGACTGGACGAGTTTGGCAACCCTGGAGCCGGGCGTCGTCAATATCCCAAACCAGGCTACGACGTCGTTCAATGCCAACAAGGGAAATCGTGGCTTTGGAAACCAGTTGAGCGACTCGGGTCACCGTCCCAACGAAAACAGCTACCGTCTCAACGGCGTCAGCATTAACGACTACACCAACGCGGCCCCCGGCGGCTCCACGGGACTGAATCTGGGAGTAGATGCAGTCCAGGAATTCTCCGTCATTACCACGGGCTACACTGCGGAATACGGGCGAACATCGGGCGCGATTATCAATGCGATTACCAAATCGGGCACCAACGAGGTACACGGAACCGCATTCTTCTTCGACCGCGACAGCGTTTTCGACGCCCGAAACTATTTCGACGGACCTACGATTGCCCCCTTCCGCCGCATCCAGTTTGGAGGTTCCGCTGGCGCCCCAATTGTGAAAGATCGCACTTTCATCTTCGCTTCCTATGAGGGATTCCGCCAGAGCCAGGAGGCTTCTGGAACCATCAATGTGCCAGACGCAGCCTCACGCGCCTTTGCCGTTCCTGCGATTCAGCCGTATCTGGCTTTGTGGCCCTTGGCGCCCGCCAGTGCACCCGACAAAATCGTCGACACGGTTAACGGCCTTGGGATCCAGACTTTCAATGTGAACGTGGCCACCATTGCCAACGAGAACAACTTCATTACCCGGTTCGATCATCGCATCTCAAATTCCGACAGCCTGACCGGCAGCTACTTCTTCGACTCCGGCCCGCAATCGCAAGCCGATCCGTTGGCCAACACAGTACACCAGGTGTTCTCGCGCCGGCAGATGGGCAGTTTCGAAGAGACACATATCTTCAATCCATCGTTAGTGAACACCGTCCGCCTCGGCATTAACCGAGCCTTGGGAAAGATCAACAATCCGGTGTCGGGCGACGCCGTATCCAAAGATACCGCGCTCGCCATCGCTCCCGGAGCCGCTGCTCCTCCCGAGATCCCCGTTCCCGGACTCACAACTGCGTATGGTTTAGGTGGATTTAACCGCTTCACGCACGCGTGGAACTCGTTGCAGGCTGCTGATGACGCTTTCCTCACAAAAGGAACACATTCCATCAAGTTCGGCTTCGCTTTTGAATACATGCAGTACAACGTTCTAGAACAGTTGAGCCCGAATGGGAGAATGAGCACATACGGCAGCCTTGCCGACTTTCTTACCAATCAGGGCGATCAGCTCAATGCGCTCGCGCCTGGTGGATCCCACGAAGTGGGATTGCGCGAGAAACTCTTCGCCGGATACATACAAGACGATTGGCGTGCCAAGTCGAATCTTACGTTCAACATGGGACTGCGCTATGAGGCGACGACCAAACCGACGGACGCAAACACGATCCCGGGCTACACCGTGAATGGCTACACCGTAGCCTCGGCCGGCTTCCAGGAAATAACCAGTTTATCGAATTGCCTCTCAAGCCCCACCGCTTGCGGACCCATCGGCGTAAACAGTCCGCTTCTGCAGAACCCAACCACCAAGGATTTTGAACCTCGTCTTGGGCTGGAGTGGGATCCATTCAGGGACGGGAAAACCTCGGTGCGCGCCGGCTTCGGAATGTTCGACGTGCTGCCCCTTCCCTATGAGTTCGGGCTGAACACGGCCGCCACTGCACCTTTCCAGATTATTGGTGCAGCTCCGGGCGCCACGCTGGGCGCTGGCATCAACAACACCGTCAACTTCAATGAACAGAAGATTCGAAACCGGTTCATTGATGCTTATCCGAAACGACCATATGTCATGAACTGGAACGCGAACGTTCAGCGGCAACTTGCGCCTGGTTACCTGCTCTTGGTCGGCTATGTAGGATCGCGGTCCCTGCACACTTCAGCCGCGGCCGACGACATCAACCTAGTTCAGCCAACGGCAGTGAGCGGAGTTGGATTAGTCTTTCCCTGCAATCCGTCTCTGTTGAGTGCGGGCAACACCTGTGGCAATCAGCAGACCGGCACTCGCATAGATCCAAATTGGGGGGGCGGAGCCGGCATTCGCCCTGTGCTCTACGACGGTGCGGCTTCGTATAACGCTTTGCAGACGCAACTGAAGAAAAGCCTCAGCCAAGGGGTTCAGGGTCAAATTTCTTACACATTGGGGAAATGCCAGGACTTAAGCTCTGCTCCAGTGACCGGAGATACGTTCCTCAATTCGATTGCGGTTCCTTTGTTGCTACTCAAGTCCGCGAGACTAGGACCGTGCGACTTTGATATTCGGGACGTGCTATCCGGTACTCTGATGTGGGACCTTCCGTCGATGAAGGGTGGCTCCCGCTTACTATCGACCGTAACCGGCGGTTGGGAATTGGGAACCATCGTTTCCGCGTACAGCGGAGCACCGTTCACCACCACAGTCGGCGACGGCAACGATCCTTTAGGCACGGGTTTCAACGGTGATTTCTCCATGGATTTTGCCAGCCTGACACCCGGTTGTAACCCGATTCACGGCGGGATCAATTACTTGAATACAAATTGCTTTACGCCACCGACGGCGGCTGCCTCGTTGGCCGTGGCAACCGCAGCAAACCCGTATGGTTGTGCGCCGAATTCCTACCCGTCCTCGCCTGTATCGGCACCTACGGGCACTCAGTTCTGTTCTAACGTTCTGGGCAATACTCGTCGCAATCAATTCTATGGGCCTCGGCTTACCACGGTGGACTTCTCGATTTTCAAGAACACGCGCATTCCAAGTATTTCAGAAGCGTTCAACATCCAGTTCAGAGCAGAATTTTTTAACATTCTGAATCACACCAATTTCCTGTCACCGGGTTTCTTGAACACATTCGGCCAGAACAACTCACTTTACGACTTCAACGGTAGCTCGCTACCGACAGCTTTGAACCAGACTTCCACAACCTCGCGACAGATTCAGCTGGGGTTGAAAGTAATTTTCTAGCAGGCCAAATAACGCGAGGCCTAACGAGGTTTCGGTCTCCCGCTCTAACTCCCGTCTGCAGTCAAGACGTTAATTACATAGAGAGCTACGGCCAAGCGTCGCCGTTGCGATGGCGGTCTAAACAACAATGAATCGCCCGGAAGTGCGCAAGTCGTCATTCACTATGAAAAGCCGCTTGCACGAGCCAACTGCCGAATCCGAGGGCTTAAACGAAGCCGTCGTGGGCACGCACGTCCGCTGGGTAGTAATGAGCATTGTCATGGCCATCATGGCCGTCACTGCGCTCAATCGCCTTAACCTGAGCATTGCAGGGAAATACATTGAAGAGGAATTTTCCTTCAGCACGATTTCCATGGGACGTGTGTTCAGTGCCTTTCTATGGGGATATGGGCTGTTTCAGATTCCCTGGGGATATGTTTGCGATCGCATCGGCCCACGTAGAACCTTGACAGTATCCATCTTCTGCTTCGCGGTCGGATCCGGAGCGATGGTGTTTGCTCCCAGATTTGCGGGAGCAACGGGGATCGGTGCTCTCGCGATCTTTCGAATCGTGCGCTTTCTAACCGGGGTGGGCGAAGCGGCGGTCTCGTCCAACGTAACTTGCGTCATAGCATCGTGGACTGCGCTGCGTGAGCGCGGATTCGCAAGCGGTTTGCAGGTGTGCGGTTTGGGCCTGGGCGGAACGCTAACTCCCATCGCCATAGCGTGGACCATGGTTCACTGGGGCTGGCGAGTCTCGTTCGCAATTTCAGCCGCACTCGCCTTCGTAGTGGTTGCGCTGTGGCACTGGTACGCGACCGACTGGCCCGAAGAAAATCCGCGTGTGAATCAGCAAGAGCTGCGGACTATTCATCCAGGATGGGAGACAGCCAACGGCCGGCCGCAACGTGTTGCACCGAAGGTACCGTGGATGAAAATGTTCTCTAGCGTATCCGTCTGGGCTTTGATTCTGGGCTACGGCTTTCAAGGCTATGCTTTTTACGTTTATTACAACTGGTTCTATTTTTATGCCGTGAAAATGCGTGGACTGGACCTCATGCACGCGGCGGTGTGGACTTCCGCGCCTTTCCTGGCTATGGCGGTATTATCCCCAGCCGGAGGATGGTTTTCTGACCGCGTTGCCCGCGTCTCAGATCGCCGCCGGGGACGCCTGTTAGCAGTGTGGGTTGGCATGGGCGTCGCAGCTTTGTTGTTGTACACCGGCAACCATCTCAGCGTCACAGTGGTAGCACTGCCCATGATCGCGCTGGCAGCCGGTTTTACCATGTTTGCCGCGGCGAATTTCTGGGCATCCTGTATCGATCTAGCGCCCGGATACTCCGCATCGTTATCTGCGCTGATGAACACCGTGGGGAGTATCGGCGGAGCGGTCTCATCTACTGTGACCGCCTCGATTGCGGTTCATCGAGGCTGGGCGCCGGCGTTGGACCTTGCCGTGTGGGTCACGATTGGGTCAGGATTGCTTTTTACCATGGTAGACGCAAATCACAGTATCGGGGAGAAAGGGAATACCTAGCGGTGGTCGACGTGAAATTCGAACGGGGACCGGAATCTCTTTGATGCGAGGTGGTGGTGAGGAGACTGCTTAGGGTTATCGTCGCACTGTTTACGCTTTCCCTTGCGCCTCTCACAAGATTGGGGGCACAAGGCAAAGAATCTTTGCGGCTCATCCAGGCAATTCCGATGCCAAGCGTGAAAGGCCGCATTGACCACATGGATGTGGACGTCGAAGGCAAGCGGCTATTCGTTGCCGGACTCGAGAATGGCTCTGTAGAAATCATTAATCTGCAAGCGGGGAAGTGCGTAAAGAGCCTCCCCGGGTTTGAAAAGCCTCAGGGCATCGCGTATGTGAAGTCTCTCAACAAGTTGTTCGTGGCCAGCGGTGACGATGCAATGCTCCGCGTCTTCCGCGGTGACACTCTCGAATTGCTTGATTCCATCAAGCTGGATCGTGGTCCGAACCGCGTGGCTTACGATCCACGCACGAAGCTGTTTTATGTCGGCTACGGGGGCCTGGATGCGGGCAAGGATTATGGCGAGATTGGGATCATTGACGCTAAGACGGATAAGCAGCTTGGCGACGTCAAAGTGGAGGCGCACCCTGCGGAGCTTCTGCTGGATAAGTCCGGAAAGACCTTATTCGTGTTTCTTCCCGCGACGAGCAAGGTGCAAATCGTCGATACTCAGAAACGGCAAGTTGTGTCCGCATGGACCATTAGCAGCCAGCGCCCCGGTGACGCGGCCTTTGATGAAGGAACGCGCCGATTGCTCATCGGCACACGCACGCCTCCGCAAATGGTGGCCATGGATTCCCAATCAGGCAAGGAAGTCGCCCATCTTCCAACGGTGGAAGGCATGGATGGAGTCTATTTTGATGCTGCTCGCAAACGCGTTTATGTTTCGGGCGGCCGCGGCTTCGATGTAGGGGATATTTTCGTGTATCAGCAACTGGATGCGGACCACTACGTCAGGATCGGGAAGATCCCGACACGACCTGGTGCAGGAACCTCCCTTTGGTCCCCTGAGCTGAATCGCTACTATGTCGCTGCGCCTGCTCATGACCAAGAAGAAGCCGCTATTCTCGTCTTCGAACCAGGGTCTTGAACAGTTGTTGGACCCGTCTAAATGTTCTTGGGCGAAACGAGGACGAAGAAATCATTTTCAGGAGGAGATATGAAGAAGTCGTTGGCCGTCAGTCTGGTAGCGGTGGCCACACTGGGGGTGCTCACGATCTGGGGCTCAAAGAATGCTCTTGCGCAAATGCAAGCGCGCGACCTACTCCCGTTGCAACTGGAAGAGCAGATTCCCGTGCCTGGGGTGGCTGGCCGGCTCGATCATTTTACGGCTGACGCCAAACGGAAGCGGTTGTTCGTCTCCGCACTCGGCAACAATACAGTGGAAGTGATTGACGTTTTCGCCGGAAGGGTGATTCACAGTATCAAGGGCTTCGCGCAGCCACAGGGCCCGCTGTATGTTTCCGGTTTTGACAAGCTTTATGTGGCAAACGCAGAAGATGGTAAGGTGAGAGTTTACGATGGGGCGACGTACAACCTTCGCAAAACGATTGAGTTTGGCAAAGATCCCGACAATCTGCGGTACGACGAAGACTCGAAGACGGTCTTTGTGGGATTCGGCGAGGAGGATGGTGGTATCGCGATGGTCGATCCAAGAACGGATGCACGGATAGGCCGAGTTTACAAGACAGAAGGACACCCGGAATCTTTTCAACTAGAAGCAGAGGGAGGACGCATCTACGTGAACGTGCCCGACGCGGGCAACGTGGTGGAATCGATTGACCGGAAGTCCGGCGTCGTAACCAAGTGGCCGCTCAAGGGTTTGCGTGGCAATTATGCAATGGCCTTGAACGAAGCCGACCACCGGCTGTTTACGATCACCCGGAAGACCCCGATGATGGTCGTCCTGAATACCGAAACCGGCAACGAAGTCACTCGGCTGCGAGCCGCCGGAGAGTGCGATGACGTCTTCTTTGACGCATCACGGAAGCGGATCTACGTCATTGGTGGGGAAGGAATCATCAGCGTGTTCCAGCAAAATGATCCGGATCATTACGAGTTGATTTCGAATGTTCCGTCCGGAATTGGCATCCGCACTGGTTATTTCTTTGCAAAACGCGACCGCTTCTATGTTGGTGTCCCGGCAAAAGGAAGCGAGCCTGCGCAAATCTGGACATTCGAAGCCGAAGATTAGTCAATACGAGGCGCACTACCCGGTCCAGCGGTGCACGTAAAAGACAGGCGGCTTGCCGAAAATTCACCCGCTAGTGACACCCAGCCCGCTATCCGTGGGCGCTTGTTACAAAGTCCATCGCAGGGTGGTCCTGCGCGACCCACGCGGTGGGAGTAAGTTTTGGGAGGCGCCTGATCGTAGCCGGATCGCGATCGGTCGGTTTGGTGCCGCGCTCCGCCTGCATTTGGCGCCGATTTGAAAGCTCCCAAGCCGAGCCGCGTTACGGCACGACGGGATCTCTTGTCAGCTGCGGACTTTATTCCTATCTGGACGTGTCGTCGAGATCGGCCAAGACGAGCCGTAAGTTCCCGGGATTTGTGGCGTAGGCGAGTCCCGTATCAAGATCGACCAGACTAGAGCGGACCAGTTTTTCGATTTCACCATCGAAATGCTGCATGCCTTCTGTGTCTCCGTCCTGCATCGCTTGAAGAAGCGTCTTGCCTTCCTGCTCGCCTCTTTCCAAGTACTCACGAGTCCGCAAAGTGGATTTCAAAACTTCGACGATGGCAATACGGCCCTGGCCATCCTTGCGAGGGATGAGGCGTTGCGAAACGATGAAGCGGAAACTCTTAGCCAGCCGGTTGCGGATGGTGTGTTGTTCTGTCATCGGGAACACGCCGACAATCCTTTCGATGGTTTTTGAAGCGTCAATCGTGTGCAGTGTGGAGAGGACCAAGTGTCCGGTTTCTGCCGCTTCTAATGCGATCTCGATCGTTTCCTTGTCACGCATTTCACCGACCAGAATAACCTTAGGAGCTTGTCGCAATGCTGCTCGTAAGGCCAGAGCGAAACTGGGCGTATCACTGTGCAGTTCCCGCTGGTGAATGATCGATTTCTTATGCCGATGCATGAACTCGATAGGGTCCTCGATGGTAAGGATGTGATAGGCGTGTGCGCCGTTGATGCGGTCGATAATCGCCGCCAGGGTGGAGGACTTGCCAGAGCCAGTAGGCCCTGTCACCAGGACGAGTCCATTACGCAGTTCCGCAATTTCGCTAAGCTGTGCCGGCAGATGCAAGTCGTCGAAGCTCGGAATCGTCTGAGGAATGACGCGCATAACGATTGCATGGCTGCCGCGTTGTAGAAATACATTAACGCGAAAACGGCAATGCCCCGGGACGCGATAAGAGACGTCACAAGATCCCGTGTTTTGCAACGCATCGGTCGCCTGTTTGTTGGAGCCTATCAGTTCGTAAGCAATGCGGCGCGTGTCCTCGGGGGTTAGCGGCGCCATGCCGGAGACCCTTACCGGAATGAGTTTGCCCGAAACTTCCACCACCGGGAAGCTGCCCGGCGACATGACGAGGTCGCTAACCTTGCTGGACACCTTCAACATGGTTAGCAATAGCGCCGAGGTTGGGATCGGCTTTGGATCGGCAGTGATAGGGACAACGGCAGTTTTGACGGCAGTTTCCAATCCACCCCTCTCCAAATGGAGTACGCGATCCCCATTCTTACTTGCACACGGCGAGCCAATCCTACTTTCCTCTTTCGCCAAATTGGATGTCTTTAACTCGTTCCCAAAATGAGCCTTGGGCGTAGTGAGGGCAAGTAGCTCTTCGACACATATTTGAATATGTCTCGTTTCTGAGCACTGGTCCAGTTATGAGACAGATGAGGTATGAAAAGCGTGGCTTCGCAGACAACAAGTCAGGCCGGTTTTCGGTGCTAATTATCGCCACCGCCCTTTGAGTGGACTTGCTCGTGACAACCACTACAAAGCGTGATGAGATTCTCCTCCGAGTCATCTCCTGAATGGCTCCGATATAGTTTGTGATGGACGTGAAGGTGCTCCATGGCTCCACAGTACTGACATCTCCATCCGTCTCGCTGCAGGGTCTGTTGGCAGAGTTGTTCATAAGCATCCCTATCTAGCCGAAGCCGCGACCGTTTCGGCGCAATATCCGTCATGACGCTTTCTCAGTGATGTCCTCGACAAAGACCTGCTTTTGCTCCTCTGGCAGGAGCTGAAAGAATCTCCTCATCGAAAATAGGAGCGTTTCAGGATCTCCATTGTCCAGATTCGCTCCTGCCATAAAGTCCGCGCAGATCATCTCCAGGCAATAGCTCCGAGACTTGTCTGAACCCAGCATCAGGGCCGCCGTCTCGAGTGCCCGATCGATAACCAGAATCTGGCTTTTATAGAGTTTGAAATAGACAATTTCCCACGGTTCTGTATCCTCTCCCGTTAATTCCCGCTCCACCTCCCGCCGAAACACTTCCTTTGGCATCGTTTTGGCCTTGTGCAACCAGGTTGCACAATTGAACTTCTGGCCATCTCTCCGCGCCAGTTTCGCCAACTCCAGGCTCTTCGTCCACCCGATTTCTTTCAGCTGTCGCCGCGCTTGTGGGGGCACACTCTCGTGGATCGACATAAGGTAGTACGCTTTTCTTCGCGATTCTGGAAACCGCCTTTCCAGAAAATCGTCAAACGATTTCATTTTCTCCAAGCGCCAGTACTGTTCCCCCCGAACCTCGCACAAGTAGCGTCCAAGCTCTACAAATTTTGTGTCCCGCTCACTTTCCTTTCGCTGTTCCCACGCCAGAATCTCGTCGATCTTACCTAGCACGAACAGGGCGCGCTCGCGATTAAGTTTCGGTGGCATGGGCGGGTCCTTAGTAATTAAGCTCGTCAAGCCAACCAAAGTCTTCTGCTCCTGGACGCCGAATGAGAGCGGCATCCGCGATGTCTTTCCGCCCCAGACACAGACAGATGTATGCACAACTGCTGCAGGGATTGTGTGGGAAACGGATGCCGCTGTGCGGCAGGAATTGGGCTGATTCAATACGAGCTATGGTCTGTTCGACCAGTCGACCGAATTCCTGACGCTGCTCTTGGCTAATAGTCGTCCGTAAATACTGGATTTCGATCAGTCGCTTACGCACGAAGACGACTTGAGCGACTTCCGCAATTCCGGTGATCCAGGAATAGCAGACCATCTGGGGGTCAAGAGCCAACACACCGTCCGGTTCCTCGGCATAGCGGCAAGAGGATGTCTTCCATTCCAACAGGCACGGCCTCCCGTTCAGCGTTCCAATCGCGTCTACATAAGCTACAAATTCATTGCGCGCGATCGGGCGCGTGAATTTGATCTGCAGGTTTTTCTGCGGTTGTGAAACCTCGACGCGGTTGTCCTGGCAGAAACGTGTGAGCAGCATGATTCCCTGATCCAGCATGCGGTCCCAGGTGTCACGCTTCGAGAATTGCAAATCTGGATGCTTGCAGGCAGACCACTCCTGGAAGAAAGCCTCTCCCGGATCTTCCCGCCGGAAGTATGCCCCCAGAGCCAATTCGAACGCGCGGCCAAAGAGCATTCCTGCACGGGTGTCCTTTTCTTTCCAGCCATCGAGATAACGATGCCGGTACCGCCGAGGACACGCCAGATATTGGCTGATCTGGGTGTAGCTGTAGGTCATCATGATGCCTGCGCGTCAAGATTGGCTGGGGAAAGCTCTTCCCACCGGCCAGCTGCAGCGAACCCGTCGAAACGCACCAACGGAATACCGTCATAGACCACATGACTGACTTTGACCACCCCGCGCAGTCCGACGAGCCGGCCTTCATCGACCTCATCGCGCTCCAACAACTCGGCGTCATAGCCAAAGTCACGCAAGAACCAATTCAGCTTCCACAGAGCCTTGGGATTGCAATAAATGCGGCTGGACAGCACATTGTTCTTAAATTGGTGTGGCTCAACGACGACCAGAGCCACGATGTAATAAGGCTTCGGTGCGTACCTCCGAAATTGCACGCACTGCACTCGAACCAGGAAAAGCCCATCCGGAGTTTGATCGGCGACGCTGCGATCTGCCGCGCGTAGACCAGAGATCTGGCGCTTCATGCGACCACCTCCTTCTGGGGTAGGTAGCTGTTGAGCTGGCAGCGGAGAGCATCGACGTCCTTCTCGGCCCAGTCAGCCAGCCGAGTAACGAAGCTCTCCACCTGTTCTCGTGTGGCCTCACGCAAGGTCTCCACGCCGCACGAGTCTGTCGCATAAGCCTTCACCAGGCTCGCGTCAAGCTGGTATTGGCGGATGATCTGGCATAAACGGTCACGCACAGATCGACCGTTGCCGTTAGCGTTCGTCGGCTGGGGTGGAAGCTTGGATGTCTCCTGAGGCTCAGCCCTGGACCCGATTTCCTCGACCGAGCAGATCCCGATCCCATACGCTTTGCGCAGAGCACGATTCACTGCCCGCGTCTCGGCTACGCGCATCTCGGCCCCCTGGACTAGGTACGAGACGTTGGAGGGATCGGCGTCGCCGTAGCCGATGAAAGAGTTAGTGGGAGAGCTGTGGACCGTTGCTTTGAACACCCATCTCCGAGATGAAATGTCTGTCATCTGCTGCTCAATGGTCGTTTCTATTCCACAACACTTTCTGCGGTGCGCTATCCGGATCAGACCTGAGTGAGTTACGTACCACTTTCCATCAAGGCAAAGCAATTCACCTCTTCGAATGGAGAGTTTCAACGTCCCCGTCAAGTCTCGAAGAACTGCTGTTTGCTGGTTTGTGATTCCTAGGTAGAGCTTTTTGGCAACAGAAATGTTCTGCCGAATCAACCTGCGATCACGGTCATTTCTCACGAGCGCCCTCCTGGTATGCGATACATAGTGTATCACATGGATACATACTGTTCCATACTAAAAGTGGATAAATCCTGCTATGTTTCGGTGGGTATGACGGAACCGAGAGCCACGATATTGGTTCGAGTGTCGGCCAGCTTAAAAACGCGATTGTCCGAAATCGCGAAACGTGAACGACGTTCCTTAAGCAAGCAGGTCGAGCTCCTCCTCGAACGCTGCCTCGAGGTATCGGATTCAGAACGTCCAATAACTACGGTGTTAAAAAAAATGCAGCGACGCCGACCGTAGCCATCGTGGCGGTTCATAGCCAACTTCCAAAAAACCACAACTTTCGCTAATCATAAGGGGTAATGATTTACGAGGCGGCGCTACGCGACATTCGTCTTTTGTTCTCAGCTGAATTGCAATTGAAAACGATGTCCGATAGGCCCACGCCGAACCTAGACCCGAGAGCCACTGGTGCGAGAAGTCACGCGCTGCGCGGGAATCTGCTTCAAGAAGAGCTTGCTCCCAAGATCGGAGTTAGCCAAGGGCAGCTTTCAAAAATAGAGAGTGGCAGGATGATGCCTGGGCTTGAGGCTGTTGTCAGATTGGCCAATCAGTTCGACCATTGCCTCGACTGGATCGTGACGGGTCGACACAAACGCTAGAAAATTAAAGTCTGTCCCTATTTTTTCGATGCATTGTTCCTCCAAATCGTTTAAACGAATCGACTTACGTACCTCCCAGTCCTCGAGCTGCAACTACCTAATTCTTGGTTGAGTTGCTTCTCGCGTATGCGCAAAAATCTGGTAGCAAACTTCTGTTCAAAACTTGCTACCTCGGAGCCCAGAACAAACTGAGAACTAGCGAGCACTCCGGCGATGGCAGCATCAATCTCCCATTTGATGCTCTATACTGCGCCCGAAGATCGAGGAAAGGAACTTGGATAGAAGATTCAGCCATTCACAATAGTGTGCGGATTCGGACCAGCGCCGGCACCATGGCGAGATGGAAAAACGCCGTAGACCTTTTCTTGAATAACAATACCCGACACTATAACAAAGCACCCACGGCATCAAGCGAAGCGAGGGCTCGCCCTCCTGCGCTCGACCCCTAGCTATCGGTCGAACGTGTGTCCAACTCAACAATCCCTACGAATTCTGGAACGTGCTCCAAACAAGAGATGGACTCACAGCGCTCGCGGGAGTGCTGGAGCGAGCCTAACCGCGAGAAGACTTGCAGACAAACGAGACAGCGTCTCTCATCTGGACTCATATAGAGGAACACCTTCCCGACGACGTCATTCTTCGACGATTGAGTAACCATATTTTTCAAATTGCTCCCATGTGATGTTGCGGGTGTACAACACATCTGGGTCCGTGCCAAGTTTCTGCATGAAAATGCGCCCCTCGTAAAAGAAGGGCACCTTGAACCGGGTACCCTCGCTGTCGCGAACGATGTTTCCGACTCGGATCAAGTAATCTCCCGCGCGCGAAGTTTGCCTTCGTAATTGCGAACACTCTTCGGATCCGGTGTGGACAGGTCGGGGAGAAGCCATGCTTAGGGCGGCGCCGGCCGGGACACATCGGCCCCGCTTCGCTCCTGGACCTTGACCACTTCCGTAACGACGCCGACGCATTCGGTCCTGAAATTGGGTCGGCTGTCTGCGTGCAATTTCGACTGAGGGTGGTCACTCATCCAGACCACTGCTGCTGAAGCCAAAGAAATAGCGGGAATCGGCATTGTGGGCGATGATCCGATTGTGGGTGTCTTTTGTAATCCTCTGTTGAGGCAGGACCCGCCCAATGAGCTGCCCATAGCGATTTCGAACCACCTCGCTGCCATCCTGATAGCCGCCGGTTACGGTCCCGCAAACTCTATTCATATGATCCCGGACAAAGCGCGTCTTTAGTACCATTCAGGCCTCCGATTTTGGGTTTGGGGGCACTGGATTCTACCAGCGGAATCAAAGTTTTGGCTAGAATGGAGGAGAGCTTTTGATCATTAGAATGAAGCGTTTGCAAATAATTTATGTCGTAATCTTCCCCAACCTCCTGGCGGTGGAACGAAAGCGAACGAGACAATCCTCTCTCCCTTACCGAGTGCTCCAAAAGAAGGGGAGTCAGAGTGGCTCAGCGGGGAAGGGGCCCTTGTCACCGTTACCGCAGTCGGTTCTAACTGCGGCTTGGGATGTGGGGCCCAGCCAGGTGTCGCCGGCAGCGGTGCGGCTTGTCCCATCCCGGACGGCGCCGATCTTCTGCAAACGTGTATTTCGATTATTTCTCCTTAAAAGTTGGGAGAAACGCAGTATTGATCTAATGATGGGAGCAGCTGAGAGGCTGGATCCATCCGGACATCCGGTCGATGTCCGCTCAAAATCAATCGACGTAGGTGACAAGACTTGAAGAAAACAAAAACGAACTTGGCGATGGAACCTCCGCTGCAGGTGCCGTGTTTCCGCGACCTGCTGCCCAACTTCGAAGGGGTTGGGCACGCGCAGGTTTCGGATCTCTTGGTCAAAATCATCGTAGAGATGGTCTTGCTGGCCAAGACAGCGAAAACAGGCCGTGACCTTACGAGCATTGAGGGCGACCTCGATTCGCAACTGGGCATCGGCATTATGCGTCCCAACCTCCGCAAGGTGGTCGCCCTTATCACGCAGGTATCTGAGTGGGTAAAGGACGGCAAGAACCGTGTGAAGCTCCTCGAGTATGTGAAGGGGCGCCTCGATCACGCGGCGTATATGCACGCAGGGTGTGGAGGCGAACTGCTGGACAGCGTTGTCGGCTACCTGAAAGATGACTTGCTGGATTGCAAGACCAGTACAGTCTTTCACCGCTGCCGCGCAGCATGATCGAAGTGAGATCGCAGTGAGGCGGTTTTGGTGCGGGCACTAGCAGGTTCCAGCCCGAACCTGTCGTGCACCGCCTGTTAAACGGCGTCCCGCCGGCGGACCGGCGGGCGCAACTAGTTTCAGAGCACGCGTTTGCGAGGGCGATGTTTAGCCTTCCCGCTATTCGGGGCTGGTGGGGCATCCTCAAAGGTCGGCGTAGATCTTCTGCTAACGCATATTTCAACTATCGCTCTGTATATATAGAACGGTCACGGGCCAAACAAGAACGTTGGCTTGGCCCGTCGCAAATTAGGAGAACCCCAAATGATGGACGATAACGAAACCAATCCCGGACCTAACGCGCCCGCCCCTTCAGGGACCGGGGACCCGGCTGCTGCCCTTTCAACCGACGTCGACTCAGTCGAGGCCTCTAATGGTGGTCTCACACAGAATTCCGAGGCGTACTCGGCTGGGAACACTGGGTCCAGCCCAGGGGAGGATTTACAAGATGGGGAGCGGCTTGTTCCCCCTCAGGATTCAGAGGCGGCAGGCGATAAGAAAATGCCGGAAGATTGCCAGCCCGCGACCTTATCCATATCCATGCGCGCCGAGGCGGCCCGCCTGAACGGTAGCAAGTCCCGCGGTCCAACCACGGAAGAAGGGAAGAGCCGCAGTCGGCTGAATGCCCTCAAACACGGACTGCGCGCCGAAACGCTTCTTCTCGAAAGCGGTAATGAGGAGGAGAATGCCAGCTTTGAGGCTCTGCGCGCACGGTTAGAGGAGCAATTCCCGCCTCGTACCATTGAAGAACAACTCCTGCTTGAGAGCATGTCTCACGCCTTGTGGCAAAAACGGCGCTGTTTGCAGTTCGAGACGAAGGAGCTTCGGCACGAATTTGTCTTTCACGGACCTGTCACGGAACGCCTGTTACGTTACGGGAACTCGGCAGATAAGCGGCTGTTCCGTGCCCTCAACGAGTTGAAACGCCTTCAAACCGAGGGTGCTGCTCCTCAACCCCCCGAACGTGATACCGACCCGGATGGGAAAGGAGACTAGCATGAATGCATCGACACCAACATCTCACCTGTCCACACGCGTTCCGGCAGAGCCATTCTGGTCGCAAATCTGTGTGGCTGCGGAGAGTCCTGATTTTTGTTCGAAAGAGTTCGTACGTCTGGTCCTTATGCAAATGTGCTTGGCCTGCCAAGAATTGGGGAAGGCAGCAGAGCATTCTTCAAATACCTTCAAAGTGGGGCCTCTCGTGGCCCAAATTCGAGCCTTGGGCGAGTTGGTAGCAACCGCGCGCTTGGCATCCGAACTTACCGTCCAAGAAGATGTCGTGAATCTGGATGGCGCGAAATTTGCTTTTGTGTTTAATCGGCTGTTTCAAGTTTTTCGAGAGAGTGTCGATGAAGCAGGTTGTGGCAACTGGTGGAATACGATTTGTCGTCTTCTAGCGGACAACCTCGCCAAGGCCGAGCCGGGGATTCGTCGGGACATCGAAAACGCACACAAGATGGGTGAATCACAAAAACTCGCTTGGTCACAAGCGAAGTCCATTACGTCGCAGTGAAGCCAGTCGGCCGGAGAGCGGAAGGCTAGGGAGCATGAATTTTGCCGAACGAACCCGCGCTAGGCTGTGTTGGCGAAATATGGTCCGCTAGGCATCTGGGGGCTAGTCCGAATGCTGAGACCGTGCAGAGAGGTTGGTCCAATATCCGGCGCGCGCTATCCCTTACACTGGTCTGAACAATATTGCAAGCCAGCGAGCGTTTTCTAGCTAGAAGTAGCATCGAGTGCAGGAAGTGGAAAGCATCCCGGATTCTGCAGCCCAAATTAGGAGGCAAAGTCTTGTGTACTTTGACTCTACTCGCCCGTGACTTTCACAATGACGCGCTTATCCCGTTGCCCATCGAACTCGGCATAGAAGACGCGCTGACATGTTCCTAGATCGAGTTTGCCGGCGGTAATGGGCACGAATACTTCATGGTGAATAAGCAGCGCTTTCAGGTGAGAATCGCCATTGTCTTCGCCGGTTGCATGGTGTCTGTAGTCCTTGCGAAACGGCGCCAGATGTTCCAGCCACTGATCGATGTCTTCGATTAGGCCTTGCTCGTTGTCATTCACGTAGACGCCAGCGGTGATATGCGTGGCGGAAACCAGCAACGCGGCCCTGCCGATTCCTCACCTGCTTAAAACCTGGGCGGAAGAAGAGCGAATGCACGGCGGCGTGGTTTTTGTGGATGAAAAAACAATCTCTCCCGCGAATATCGGCGGTTTGGTCTGGGCTTTGACCAGACTTACAAGACAGAAAGAGAATTGGGACTGGGCTAATAGGATCGATTTCATCCGCCGCTGATCATTGAACGGGGACTACAGATGATTAGGAAAAAGAATGGGCCGGCATGATTAGCAGCCGGGCATCCATCTTGCGTAGCGGCCTGCTCGAACGGACGGGGTCAGTGGCGCTGAGTGGTGGAAAGGACCTTCGCCTGGCTGAATCAGTTCCGGCGACTGCGTTTCCCGCCAATATTCACGCAGATGGAGAAAAGCTGGGACTGGTCCCCGATTTGGACGTCTAGGGTGAGGCAAAGATCGGTGAAGGATGGGCATCGCCACTTGGGTGAGGAACATGGTTTGGAACCTCAACGCGACGAGCGCGATCACGTCCTCCCCGTAACTGATTGTCCGAGGCATGTCTCGTTTGCCGATTCGAGCAGCTGACGAAGGAGAAATTTATTGCGGCCAACCCCAACATTATGCAGCCGATTGTCCGTGGGCCGGATCATGCAAGTCTGTGCGCCGAGGCCCCAGCGGCGGCGTGCAAAGATATAAGCGGAAATCTGACGTTGGCCCGTTTGCACACCAAAGGATTGTGAACGACTAAAACGGAACGCGATATATCGCGGCAGTTCCAACAGTGGCCGCCAGAGTGCCCGCGTTCAGGGCGGTTTTGACTCCGCTTGTCGGAACGAAGAGTATGTCCTGGTCGTGGACGGCAATGTCTTGAGCCTTGCCCCGCAAAAGCTTCTTCACATTTACGGCCTGCTCTTGGAACCCATTCTCAGTACGCCGAAGCAGCCTGGTTTTCCCAGCAGAGGAAAGGTGAGTCGGCCCTCCAGCAGCCGCCACGACCTGCAAGACTGTAATTCCTCCCGTGGAATTCAGAACGTATCCGCCCGGCCGAGTTACCTCTCCGAGCACGTAGACAATGCCGGCCTTCGGAACCACAACGGTATCGCCCGGCTGCAGCTCAATATTGCTGGCGGCCATCTGCGCCGGGTCTTTCGAAATGTCGAGGGTGGTTGCGTCTGCTTCGTCGCGATGGGCGATCACGACTTTATTGGCGGCTCTATCGGTTGGTCCGCCGGCCGCCTGCAGAACGTCATACAACCGGTGTGGGCCGATGGCGGAATAGAACCCAGGCTTCGCGACCTCTCCCGCCACGGAAATTCCGCTGCTTGTGTATTCTTTGACGTACACCGAGACTTGCGGGTCGTTAAGTACGTTATCCTGGCGCAACTTGGCTTCGATCGCCCCTTCCGCTTCGCTGCTACTCAGGCCCGCAATTTGGACATAGCCGATCAGGGGTATCGAGATATTTCCACCAGCGCTTACCCGAGTATGTCCAGACAGATCGGGCGCGCCATACACAGCGATTTCTACTTCATCGCCGGGCCCGATCAAAAGTGCAGAAGAGCCGGTTTGCGCCGCAGCTTTGTGTTCTGGGGATCCACTTGGAGGGGCGGCAGGTCCTGAGTGTTCCATGGCTGGGCCCGGTTGCCGGGGTGCTTCCTCCATCGGGGCGCTGTTCTGTGCAGCGACCAGCTGGAAACAACTGAGAAGTCCAAGGACAGTCAACAACCTGAAAGAGTGGGAGAGCAGACTCGAAATGCGACGCATGATTTCGAGAATTGTAAGCCCTCCCGTCGCTCGGATACAACTCGGAGCGAGCAGCTGCGGCCCACAGTAAGGTTGATACGACACGGATACGGCAGGCTAAAAGCGTCGAAAGAAGCGGAGCCGGTTGTGCCTCCGCACCGTACGGTATTAGAATCGGCTGCAAGTTCTGCAGATCACATGTGTGCCGAAGCGTGGCGTGACGCATATGCCGCCGCAAAATGTGGCCTCCCTACGTGTAAAGCAACCGGATTTGGAAACGCCTTAGAAATGTCATGAATCTGTGGAGGGAAAATTGAGCGATATGGTTCCGGTCTTGGTAACGGGTGCCGGCGGGTTCATCGGAAATCATCTCGTTTCCTTTCTTCGGGCGAAAGGGTATTGGGTAAGGGGAGTCGACCTGAAGCCGCCAGAGTTTTCTACGAGCGACGCCCACGCATTCGAGTTGCTTGATCTGAGGAAGTGGGAGGACTGCTTGCGGGCAACGGCAGGCATCGACGAGGTATATGCGTTAGCCGCGGACATGGGCGGCATGGGGTTCATCTCATGTAATCACGCGCAAATCTTGCATAATAACTCTTTCATCAATCTTCATTCGATCGAAGCGGCCAGACAGAACGGCGTCAAACGATATTTGTACACTTCCTCTGCATGCGTCTATCCGGACTATAGACAAACGGAAACGAACTGTGCCCCGCTGAAGGAGGAATATGCCTATCCGGCTGCGCCGCAGGATGCGTACGGATGGGAAAAGCTCGTCACGGAACGCCTTTGCATTCATTATCGGCACGATTACGGGCTTCAAACTCGGATAGTCAGATTTCACAACATCTTCGGTCCACTCGGAACTTGGCAAGGTGGACGAGAGAAAGCGCCAGCCGCGTTATGCCGCAAAATTGCAGCTGCACAGCTCGAAGGCCTCAAGGAAATTGAGATTTGGGGCGATGGCGAGCAAACCCGTTCCTTCTGCTACATCGATGATTGTGTTACCGGGTTACACAAGCTCATGAGATCTGATTATTGCGAGCCGTTGAACCTCGGCCAGGATCGAATGGTGTCGATCAATCAACTCGCTGATATGATTGCAAACATCGCCGGTGTTCGTCTGAACAAAAAACACATTCCTGGTCCTCAAGGCGTACGTGGCCGCAATTCAGATAACGCACGCCTCAAAGAAGTATTGCAATGGGAGCCGCAGGTATCGTTGGAAGAAGGGCTCAAACGTACTTACGCGTGGATTGCGCAGCAGGTCAGAGAGCTGGCTTCTGAATTCAGTTTCGGAATCGTGAGCTTTCCAGCTCAACCCTAGAGCTTGTCGGCAAGATTGAGGCATCGGAGGAACCTGTCGCAGGGCTCACCCGAGGCCACGCAGCTCTACCTGTGGATCAAGCCTTCCAGCCTGACGAACTAGCTCGCACAGATGCGCACAAACCTCTTCGATTTGTTGGTCCTGCAGTCGATTGAAAAACGGCAATGCCAGACAGCGCGAAGCCTCATACTCCGTGACGGTCAGGTCCTCCCTGCGAGCAGGTGCAAATTGGTACGCTGGTTGCAGATGGATGGGCGCGAAATATCTTCCACAACCGATTCCGCGCCGATTCATTTCTTTCACAATCCAATCGCGATGAACTTGCGACCACGATCTTGACAGACGAACGACATACACAAACCAACTGATTTTGCGTCGCGGCGCAACCAAGGCAGCTAGCCTAAGATTGTCATTCTCCCTCAGTTTGTGGGCATATTTTCCTGCGATTTCCTCACGCCTCGCTAGAATCGATTCGATTCTCTCAAGCTGGCTGGTGCCGAGAGCACAGTTCATTTCAGATAACCGGTAGTTGTACCCGAGTTCGGAATGTTGGAACCAGTCGTCCGAGTCAAACCTGCCTTGATTGCGCAGCGCCCGAACCAGAGAAGCGATGCGCGGGCTGGACGTGACGACGACCCCACCCTCCCCCGTCGTGATCTGCTTATTGGGATAGAAAGAGAACACGCCAGCATCGCCGTGGACCCCCACCTTCCGGTTCTCGTACTGCGCCCCAATGGCTTCACAAGCATCTTCGATTACATAAAGATGATGACGCCGAGCAATATCCAGAATCGTTGACAATTCTGCCGGATACCCAAAGGTGTGAACCGCGATGATGGCTTTTGTTCTCGGAGTGATAGCATTTTCAATTCGTGCAGGATCTAGATTTAATGTAGCGGGTTCGATATCGACAAACACCGGAATTGCATTCTCGTAGCGCACCACATTAGCTACAGAGATGAACGCGAAGGAAGGGACGATGACTTCATCTCCCGCGCCAATTCCGAGCGCCCGAACGCATAGATGCAACCCTGCGGTTCCGGAACTGACACCGATCGCATTTTCCGTGCCCACGTACGCTGCAATTGCCTGCTCGAATTCCTCGAGCTTGGGCCCGATACTTAAATGCGGAGTGCGAAGTACGCCGGCAACCGCCTCTATTTCTTTCTCTTCTACATCAGGTGCTGAGAGGGGGATCTTCATAATCCAGTATTCGTGCTTGAAGCGTTCGCAGGATTGATGAGGGGGCGCTGGCGCTTGATGAGCAAATCTCGGGTCAATGGCACGGTGGTTAGCACCTGGACGATTTTTTCGGAAGCACGACCATCGCCATAAGGATTGGCCATTCCCTTGAGAGATCTCCGGAATTGTTCCGTTCTTGCAGTCTCCATTGCTTGGAGGACCGACTCCTTGTTGGCAGGCGCATCCAACACATTCCTGGCCCGCTCTCGACCTTGCTGCCTCATTCCAACGTTGACGGTGGGCAGCGCAAAGGACGCAGTCTCCATAATTCCGCTGCTAGAGTTCCCGACTAGCATTTCCGCCTGACGCAGCAGACTCCAATAGGTGATGGCATCCAGGTTGGTATACAGGGCGCCCCGGCCCTTGGATGCCAAGAAGGCCTTGGTTCGATCAATAAGGGCGCGGCTTCCGGCATCGGCGTTTGGATAGCAAAACAGCAACTGCTCCGGGACTGCCTCGAGGGCGGCGAACAGTGCATCCGCTTCCTCCGTTGTGTCTCGAGCGAGAGTGACGGGATGATAGGCGACCAGGACTGGTGGACTCGAAAGATCGACTTGCAATCGGGTTTCGACCTCCTCCCGCGTTAAGAGACTTCGACGCCGCAGATGGTCCAGGGACGGCGCTCCGGCGCGGTGGACACGCCATTCTTCTTCACCCATCTCGATTACTCTTTGTCGGGCTGCGTGCGTTGATGTGAAATGGATGTGACTCATCTTGGTTAGAGCATTCCGAACAGCATCGTCAATTGCGCCTTCGCTGACTTCGCCGCCCTCAATGTGTGCGATTGGAATGCGCAAAGCTAGCGCAACGGCCGCCGGCGCGAGCATCTCATATCGGTCCGCGATTAAGAGCAGGAGGTCGGGTCGCATCGCTCCAAACAAGTCGGCGAGACCCAAAACAGCAACTCCGATCGTTTTCGCCATGCCGATGTCGCTATCCGAACTGAGCAAGCATTCAACGCGAGCGCGGATAGCGAAGCCGTCGTTCTCGATCTGTTGGCCGGTATGGCCAAATTCCGGCGAGAGGTGAGGCCCAAGAGCTACGATTCTAAGATCAACCGAATCTGTTTCCGACAGATCCCGCAGCGGCCAGTAGAGGTGCCCATAGTCGGCGCGAGAGGAACTGACGACCGCGATAATCCGCTTCATGGGCAAATCGATTGTCGCTCCCTCAGCGACTCAAGAACCGTCTCGCTGGGGCGATACTCAGGCACAATCCTGCAAAGCTCTTCAATCGTGCCCACCAAGTTCCGCCGAGCCACGTGATTCTTCAAAGTTGCGATTGAGGAATCGAATTCTTCCGGCGATGGCTGAGGTGAGTCAACCAAATGCAGCCTCGCATTATCCGCCCAATCGACCGATTCGAGATCCGAAACAAACTCCTCAGTCATCTTGTCGCCTGGTCGCAGCCCTGTCATCACAATCGGGATTCCTCCCTGGGCTTCGAATCCAGCTTCCTTGATAAGTCTCTCCGCTAAGTCGAGGATCCGAACTGGTTTGCGAGGACTGGGAACGAATATGCCTCGCTCTGCGTTTAGGTTTGCCGCAAGCACCACCAAATCGACAGCGTCATTTAGATTTAAGAAATACCTGTCGACGAGCGGGTGGGTTACGGTTACAGGACCTCCTTTGGAGATCTGCTGACGGAAAATCGGAACCACGCTTCCCTGCGAATCCAACACATTTCCCAGTCGCACTGCTCTCATGGAACTGCGGGAACTGCTCCATCGTAGCAAGGCAAGTTCCGCGAGCCTCTTCGATGCCCCCATCACGCTGTGAGGGTTTACCGCTTTATCGGTGGACACCATGATGAATGTGGGTACGTTCTGTATCCGAGCTCTTTCTGCCAAGAGATAAGTCCCAATACCGTTGTTCTGGACAGCCGAAATCGGATTATTTTCCATGAGAGGTACATGTTTGAACGCCGCTGCATGGATTATGGTTTCGGGCTTTCGTTCTTCAAATATTTCTGTAAGCAGCGCTTCGTCGCATACGTCCCCGATAATTGGACAAACGGCACGACTACCCGGAAGGAGGCTCAGATCGAAATTGATCTGATGAAGATTGCCCTCCGAGTGATCTAGGAGAATCAAGGACCGTGGTCTGCGCGCGAGGGTTGCCTTAGCGAGCGCCGACCCAATCGAGCCCCCGGCTCCGGTCAACAAGACGCAACGTTCGGTAAAGGCAGTATTCATAGAGTCGGCGACGTAGCAACAATTATGAGCAAAGAGGTTACAACGTATCTCATGAATGAGCCAGTCCGGGATCGCCGGTGTCGGGAGATCGCCCGTTCCAATTGGATTCTCAGCAGGAACCCCACTGAAGCCGCGGTTCGCGAATGGAATTCAGTTCCGCGACCGGAACTTTGATGCTTTGAGCTGTTGCAGAAGTCGGATCACCAGGAAAGGCAGAAAAACTGCCGAGACCAATCCCAGGTAGGTATGGGCGAGTACTTCCTCACCGATACGAGCTAGCAGATTCGGTAGGTCTCCCGAGATTGTGTGGGCGACAACACCTTGAAGAAGAAAGCTGAGTCCCGCCACGACCAAAATCGGCAGGGACCCTAAGCACATAGCCGCGAGAACCGTCGGCTTGGCCGACTGCAGATAGGCGACACGGATGTAAAGGCATGCGTCGAGCGATAGCGTAAATACCATCATCGCCAGCATCAGATCGCCCTTCTGCCAGGTGTTTACGATGATCCGCGGGAACCATACCGGGAAAAAGGCTAACAGCAGGCCAAAAGCCACGGAGAGATAAGCTATTGTGACGCCCGCATCCGCAAGCCGCACCGTTACTATGCGGCGTTGTGCCTTAGCCAGAGCTGGAGCCGGGGCACTCACCGAACTGCCACCCTTGCAGAACGGTCCAATAAAATTTCAATCACAGCAGCCATGCTGAATACAAGGAACGCCAGTCTTCGGGAGTCTCGCCAAACCCTTTCGTGGCTGCAAGCAGTGCCGGTGGAGTGTCGGCAGTAGGACTCGACCCATACAGCCCCTGCCATGATTCCACTCACGGCCAACAGAACTGAGCCGAGTGCTCGGGTGTGGACCATGTACTGGGACTGCAGCAGATCCCAGATAACCGAGATACCCAGTATCAGGCCAACAAGCCCTAATTCTCCGCGTTGGAAGAGTTGCCGGGGGCGGGGTCGCAAATCGCAGCCGTGCTGGTGCGCCCATGCAAGTGACGTCGCCCAGGGCACCAGGACGCCCAGCATCAGGTATAAACTGATCCACAAGAGCCATTTAAGTAACAGCCAGTCTCCCATGATTTTGTGGCCGCCTGGTGCAGCGAAAAAACACCCAAAGAGGGCAATCTATCCGTCCAAGTCAAACGTGGTCAAGTTACTCTAGGCATGCCACCTTCGACCCGAGGCGTAATAGTTGCGTGCATTTCGTGTCCACATATTTTCACCCGAGGTTTCGAAATCGAGCTTTGTTGTGGATGACCACCATCAAGAATCAGCATACCTGCGTCACGAATGGCAAACCGCTATGAGCAAATAGGAAAGTGTTGAATCGCCAATCGAACGATTGAAAAAACAACGAATTCAGGGCCGCAAGTTTTCCACAGGGTATCGAAAAAGAACGTTGCAACCCTGGATTGTGAGTTGATATAGTTCGGCGAACCTTATTACTTCGCAAAATTCCTGAGTCGTAGCGGTTCCGGACTCGGGCCCTAGGCCCGGCTGACCGGTGGGGCGGGAGCATGTGCTATGTGCGACGCGTCTTGTGACACTGGAGGAATATTGAGTTGGCTCCGTCCTATCTAATTGCGTTCGGACTGTCGCTTTTCTTCTCTCTGATTCTCACTTGGGGCGTGCGCAATCTGGCAATGGGCCGCGGGTGGGTAGCACCACCGATTCAGGATCGCGACCTGCATAAAGCTCCGTTGCCGCGATTGGGCGGAATTCCTGTATTCCTCTCCTTTCTGATCGGCGTTGTGGTTGCGTTGTTGGCCAGGCCGCACTTTCCGGCGTTGGCTGCTGGCCTCTCGATTCGCGCCCTCTTAACAATTCTTGTGCCCGGCACTCTTATTTTTTTTCTCGGCCTGTACGACGATTACCATTCCGTCGGCCCTTACACGAAGTTTGCGGTTCAGGGTGTTGCTGCCATCCTGCTGTTTGCAGGTGGTTTGAGGATTCTGGACCTGCCAGTGTTGTTTGGTACAAGGCATTTGGCTTGGTACTTTGGACTTCCCCTAACAGTGCTGTGGGTGATTGGGATTACAAATGCGTTTAACTTGATCGACGGTTTGGACGGGCTGGCTGCCGGTTCTGCGCTATTCTCGACGTTTGTGGTTTTTGTAGCGGCCCTCTCCAATCGTTCGTCGCTCGTGTCACTGCTGACGATTGCCCTGGCCGGCGCAATCGTCGGATTTCTACGTTTTAATTTCAATCCGGCGACAATCTTTCTGGGTGACTCAGGTAGTTTATTCATCGGATTCATGCTGAGTGCCTTGGCATTGGAGGGTTCCCAAAAAGCGCCTACCGTCATTGCCATCGCCATTCCGGTCGTTTCGTTCGGTCTGCCGATTCTTGAGACCACCCTCTCCATTCTGCGACGCTTGATTAATGGTCACTCCGTATTCACTGCCGATCGGGAGCACATTCATCACAAATTGCTAGAACACGGCCTGTCGCCCCGCCAAGTCGTGATCGCGCTTTACGCCGTTTCGGCTCTGTTCGCACTCCTTAGTCTGTTTCTGTTGTGGCCTGGGAGAAATACGCTGGGTTTGGTGTTGACGGTGGTGGGCATCAGCGTGTGGTTTGGCGTTCAGCATCTGGGATATCTGGAGTTTGGGGAAATCCGGCGAGTAGCGCAACGCACAATCGAACAGAGAGGCATATTTGTTAATAATCTTGCCATTCGCCGGGCCATTGAGGAGCTGAAAGGCGCTAGCGATTATGTTCAGGTATGTCGCATCCTGGAGACTGCCTTTTCGACCAATGATTTTGACAGGTTCGAATTGAGCATCAAGGCCCAAGCGGCAGAACCACCGACGATCGGCGACAAACGCTGGCGCATGAGACCAGAACAGAGTTTAGATTTCGAGTGGAGTAAGCCCGGCGCTCTGAAGATGCGCGACGACTGGCCGGGTTGGAATCTTGGGCTGGAGTTGGTTACCTCCTCCCATCGATGTCTCGGCTCGATGAAGATCTACCGGTTCTACGGGGACCGCGCCCTTCTTGTAGACTCAAATCTGTTGACCTCAATTTTCCCACTCATCCTCGCCGACGCGCTGGATCGTGCTCTCAACTCCAAGCAGGGTGGTGAGGTCACCGAAACAACAGCCAGCACAGACCTTATGGCAGAGGAAGCTAGCTAACGTTCTCCTCCCGCCATCATATAGCCAACTGCGGGCGACGCATTACCGACGAAGAAGGCCCACGTCCACGGCAATTTCATAACTCCGGTCTGTTCGACGTTCTCTTGAACATTCTCATACGATCGGGTACGCTTGCGGCCCTGTGGAAGAAGAGCGCGGCTAATCGTGTCCCGTTTGGCTCTTCAGGAGGGAACGATGTTTCAATCGAAAATTGCCGAATGGTCGTACTACCTTGGTTGCCTCACTGCGGCAGTGACGAT
>Ga0307474_10000315_pt1 | contig 35564 bp, 35 predicted proteins | sample atmos_gasesECM1C_2_FD_203312 | JGI IMG/M metagenome (GOLD analysis project Ga0307474, IMG submission 203312) | Hardwood forest soil microbial communities from Morgan-Monroe State Forest, Indiana, United States - atmos_gasesECM1C_05 | ecosystem: Environmental > Terrestrial > Soil > Temperate... | reverse complement strand
GATTTCTGATATCGTGGGCAACTTGCCGGCTGATCTCGTCAACTTCGTCCAGGGTCTTCGGGAAAAAAGCCAGTCCACCAGTGCGCTGCGCAATGATATCCAAAGCCTTCTTGGCGCGCCGCGGGTGCTCTTCCTCGCCCAGGATTCCGATGGCATACACCGACGGACCGTTCTCTTCTTGCAACAGTTTCACCGCCTGCTCAAGAGTTTCGCGGCTGGCGTTGTCCTCTCCGTCGGTCACGACGAATAACACCTTTCGCTCCAGCTTTGCATATTTCTTAAGATGTTCCGCGGAAGCGACGACAGCCTCGTACAACGCCGTGCCTCCTTTTGCGTCGATTTTCTCCAGTGCCTCTTTCAATTTCAGCAGGTCGTTGGTGAAATCCTGGTCGAGATAATATTCGTCGTTAAAATTGACCACGAATACTTCGTCCTGAGGATTGCTCGACCGCACCAGATTTAGCGCGGCCTGGTTCACCTTGGCGCGCTTCTCCCGCATAGAGCCGGAGTTATCAATCACAATTCCTATCGCGACCGGAATATCTTCATGCCGGAAGGAGATAATGGTCTGCGGCTTCCCATCCTCCATTACCGCGAACGCGCCCCGATCGAGGTTGGTAACTATGTGCTGCTTGTCGTCCACTACAGTGGCATGCAGAAGGACTTCATCGACGTCCTTGCGGATGACGAAGGTGCCGTTCTCATCAGGCGTTTGCGGTGAGGGCGTCTTGGCGGGAGGCTCGGGAGCTGGCTGGGATTGCGGCGCTTGGGAAGGGCCCAGTTGAGCATCGCTGGTATGAGCGCCTGAAAACGATGCCGACCAGCAAGTTCCCGGAATGCCAGCCCAGATTATGCAAATCAGAAAAAAAATGCAGACTGGGGTGCGCTTACTCTTGGGGAGCGTAATATCCGGTCCTGGCATACACTCGGAGTGGCGGCAATCCTTTCGGCGGCGATAACTTCACTTTTATCTTACGCCATTTGCCGTCGCGAGCCAGTCGAGTGGGACGATAACCTAGTACGTATTGGTTGCGCAGCTCAACCCCAATCTTGGTGGCCACGTCCGCCAGGTCATTCGGATTTTCGACTGTAAAGGCGCGTCCCCCAGTGAGTTCTGTGATCTCGCCGAGCAGCGCTGGGCCCAACGCCTCTTCCTGCGAAGGGAAGTAACGGTCGTAAATTCCAATGGCATAAATCATTACATCTGCTTCTTTGACTAACGCTTTTATCTCACCTTCGGTATAGCGGCTGTGATTGTCGCCGCCATCTGAAATAATCAGCAAAGCCTTCTTGGGATATTTTGCCTGCCGCATCTTGCTGATGCCCATGTAAATCGCATCCAGCAGGGCGGTGCGCCTCCGCGGAACTGTGAACACCAACTTACCCTGGATTTCATCTACAGAACTCGTGAAATCGCTCACCACTTCCGGAGCGTCGGAGAAGGTGATCATGAAGAATTCGTCCTGCGGATTGGCGGTCTTGAAAAATTCGACCACTGCATCCTTCGCCCGATCCATCTTGGAACTCATGCTGCCGCTGGAGTCGAAAATGACTCCCAGCGATACCGGCGCATCCTCGCTGGAAAAAGTCTTGATCTCCTCCTTTGAGTTGCCCTCGAACAACTGGAAGTTATCTTTATCGAGACCGGTGACCAGACGGTTCATAGGATCAGTAATGGTCACCGGAACGAGCACTAAATCAACGGCGATCTTCAGTGGACGGACATGCGTTGCCAGTGGGGAGACGATACTTTGTTTCGCAACCTCTTCCGTCTTGGCCTTCTCCACTTCGCGGGGTGTGATGTGTACGTCGTTTACGCTCGTTTGTGAGAAAGCGGGTAACGCAAGACTCAAAGTCACGGCCACGAAAAGCAGGAGTCGCCCAAACGAAGATTCGGCCTGGAGAAAACACGCAGAGGGGTTTAGGGAACGAGCCGGGAAGGACTTCCGGGCAATATTCCGAAGCGAACTGAGAACCAGGGCCTTAGGGCGACAAAGCCGGCGCCCGTCCAGGAGGGCCATAGGAAGCACCTCTAATGGCCGCGATAGTATCACAGCTTGGTTGTAACGGATGCCTTTTCTTTGTCAAAAGTTGACGATAATCCGAATTTGGAAAGCAGCCGGGTGTGAAGATTCCTGCACTGGGCGGAAAAGGGGCTAAGGGCTTTCCCCCATGTTGTTACAATCAACAGTCCTCCATGGCTGACATTTTTCCTTTTCGCGCATTTCGCTACGACCCCGGGCTGCTTGGGCGCTCCGTCACCCAGCCGTACGACAAGATCACCCCGGCTATGCAAGAACGGTACTACGCAGCCAGCGAGCACAACCTGGTTCGCATCATTTTGGGCCGGCGGGAAGCTGGTGACAATGAAGAAGGAAATGTTTACACCCGCGCGGCGGCTTATTTTAGCGATTGGCGGAAGCGCGGAATACTAAGGCACGATCCACATCCCTCGATATATGCCTACTCTCAGCGCTTTGCGCTCCCGTCTGCCAAACAAGGCTCGGGGAAGGAAATTTCTCAAGTGGAGCGCCGCGGATTCATTGCGCTGGGTCGGATCGAAGATTATTCGTCCGGCATTGTCTACCGCCATGAGCAGACGCTGGCAAAGCCCAAGGCGGACCGCCTCGATCTTCTCCGCGCGACTCGCGCTCACTTTGGGCAGATCTTCATGCTCTACGAGGACTCAGGGCAGATCGACTCCCTTCTTACCACCGATGCCGCGCCCGATATTTCGGTAGTTGACGAATATGATGTCAATCATCAGGTGTGGCAAGTCAGCGATCCGCATCTGATCGAATCTGTCCGGAATGCGATGAGCGCCAAGAAGTTGATCATCGCCGATGGGCACCACCGCTACGAAACTGCGCTCAACTATCGGAACGAGTGCCGCGCGACGAATTCTTTTGCATCGAACCAATCAAACAACGATCCCTACGAGTTCGTGATGATGACCTTCGTTAACATGAACAGCCCGGCTTTGCTTATCCTGCCGACGCATCGCGTGGTTCACGGGCTGGATTCGTTCTCCGAAGAGGACTTTCGCAAGTCGGCACGGGCTTTTTTGGACGTCGATGAGGTGGATGCTTCTCTGAGTGCACCCGCCGCAACCGCGATGCTTCGCGAGTGCGGCCGGGCCGGAACCACAATCCTCGCCGTCACTGCGAACCGCGCCTTCCTGCTCCACCATCCTGACCCTCATCGGGAGGCTGCGATCTTTAACGGCCTTTCCATCCGCCAGCAGGCGCTGGATGTGGTCCAACTTCACAAATGTTTGCTGGAAAGAGTGCTAAACCTCTCGGAAGAATCGATCCGCAATCAGCAAAACCTCTCTTACGTCCGCGATGCCGGCGAAGCATTGTCCCAGGTACGCGATCCATCCCATCGCGCCAATATCGCTTTCCTGATGAATCCCTGCAAGATGGCGCAGGTGCGCGACATCGCCTTTGCCGGCGAAGTCATGCCACAGAAATCGACTGATTTCTATCCGAAACTTCTGAGCGGATTGACGATTTATGCCTTGGATTAGTGGACGGCGTAGCACCGCCGCCCCGGCGGCGGGCACCGGGAATGACCACCCCCATCAGCCTGCGCGGGCGCTGTTTTTCGCAGCTACGCTTTCACTTCTAGCAGCTCTCGTCTTGTCGGCAGCCGGGCCGGAAAAGCATCTTGCCGTCTTCTCGACTGCAGCCAACTATTCTCTTCCGATTGTGCAGCGGCAGGGGCACGACTACGTCGGCCTGCTCGAATTGCTCGATCCCCTGGGCACGGTCAGCGCTAAATCCGATCTTCCCCGGTGGCGCATTCACTACAACAATATTCTTGGAGAGTTTGTAGCAGGCAGCAGCCGCGCCCGCATTCAAGGACGCGACGCCGACCTCACCGCGAAGTTTCTGGTCGAAAATGGACGCGGACTCGTTCCGCTGGCTTCCCTGAATTCTCTGCTGCCTCGCATCCTCGGCGGTCCCGCGACCCTGCGGGAAGAGTCCGTCCGGCTGTTCGTCGGCAACATCGCCAGTCACTTCACCGCGTCCATTGCTTCGGACGACCCTTCGCGTCTCGTCTTTCGTTTCACAGCTCCCGTCAACCCCTCTGTAGCCACGGAACCCGGCGCCGTGCACATGACTTTCCGCCATGAGCCACTGACTGGGCCGGCGTCGCCCATGCTTACCTTCGGCAGCAAAATCATTCCGTCCGCTGATTATTCTGAGCACGACGGCGCTGCAGAAATAACTGTCACCACGAATGTCCCGCTGATTGCCAGCTTTAGCCCAGACGGTCGAACCGTTACCCTGGCTCCTCCGAAGATTGCAACCGTAGCAAAGTCGCCCGCGCCCGTCGCGCCGGCCGCACCTCCCGCACCCAGCAATCCCGCGGCAAGCCAGTCTCCGCAAGCAGTTTCAACGCCTTCGGTTCCGCGGCGCTACTTCGCTATCGTCGATGCCAGTCACGGTGGCCAGGATCGGGGCGAGGCTCTCAGTTCCAGCCTGGCGGAAAAAGATGTCACGGTTGCGTTCGCGCGGCGGTTGCGCCAGGAGCTGGAGAGCCGTGGAATTGCCACACTGGTTCTCCGCGACTCTGACGCAAATCTGTCACTGGAGGAGCGCGCTTTCTTCGCCAATTCGACGCACGCTGCGATTTACATCGTCCTGCACGCCGCGTCGAACGGTCACGGCGTCCGGCTTTACACGTCGCTGCTTCCCTATAGCACTGAAGATGACCGGGGACCGTTCCGAGCCTGGGCGACCGCGCAGTCGTCTTCCCTTTCGTTGAGCCAAGCTGCCGAGACGAGCGTGGCCACGGAGCTGCGGAAGGTGCAGGTAACGGTGCGCACACTCTCCGCGCCTCTTCGCCCATTGAACAATGTCACCACCGCGGCAATAGCGGTTGAGGTTGCTCCACCGGCTGCAGATCTCTCTGTCCTTAACGCGCCCGATTACCAGCAACTGATCACCGGCGCTGTGGCCAACGGAATTGTCGCCATCCGCTCGCAACTGGGAGCGGCGCCCTGATTGCTCGTCCTATGATTCCACGCCATTTCTATATCGCTGTTTCAGTGCTCCTCGCCGCTGTGCTGGGCATGAGCATTTACGCGTGGCACATGCGGGGACGCGCTGCCTCCACTCCGGTCGCGGCAACCGATACACGTCCAGTCGTGCCGCCAGTTGCCGGACCCAGCGAGCAGGTGACGCTGTTTGTCGCATACGACGACGTCGGCATTCTGCACGTGCAGGGCGCGCGCATTGCTCTGCCCAGCGTCCGTCAGGAACGCGCGGAAGAATTGCTGCGAGCTCTCTTGGCCATCTACCTCGACAAATCCTCGCCGCACCCGCTGCCGGTCGGCTCCGACATTCGCAGCGTCTACATGGTCGATCCCGGCCTAGCGGTGATTGACGTCAATGCCGCCTTCGCCGACGGCCACCGCTCCGGCGTTCTATCGGAGGAGTTGACCGTTATGTCGCTGATTCAAACGCTGTCGGCAAACATCCCCGGCATTCAGAAAGTGAAAATCCTCGTGGAAGGCAAACAGCGCGACACGCTGGCGGGACATGCCGATCTATCGGCGTTTTTTGATGTATCCGCAGTCAATCAACTGGCGTCACAGTTGCAGTCGATTCAGTAGTTGGGTGCGCGGAGTATATAGAACGTTCGCAGCGGTTACGGCATCAGGTCTACCGGGCAGCCGTAGGCAAAACCTAAAGAAAAAGGCGCGAGCTTTGTGCCCGCGCTGACAGCGATTTATCTGCTGCGTCCCTGAGCTTACACCCCTGCCATCGCCGGTTCGACTCCGTAGATCGAGTGCCAACTCGTCGCGGCTTTCAACTTATCGTTCACGTTGTTGATATTCTTGACCCCTTCGGTCTCGAGCCACTTACGGAATGCAGCTGCGCCCTGCTTCGCATAAATCGGAATGCCGTCTTTCCAGGTCGCGCGTCCGCACAACACCCCATTAAACTTCACTCCTGACTCCCCAGCCAGTTCCAGAGTCTCGCTGAACTCCGCATTGCTCACGCCCGCCGAAAGATAAATAAATGGCTTGGTTGCCACGTTTGCCGCCGTGTGGAAGAAATCGATCGCTTCCTTCTTGGTGTATGCTTTCTGTCCGCCGAAGCACTTCACCCCCTCGACAAACTTCATATTCACCGGAACTTCAACCTTCAGAACATCGACGCCATAACGATCTTTGCTGAACTCCCGCATGCTCTGGCTAACGATCTGCGGCTTCTTCTTCGCGTACTCCAATCCTTTTTCGTCCGCGCCTTCTTCATAGCCGACAAATTCCAAAAAGAATGGGATGTCGTTGGCGCGGCACTCGTCGCCGATGCGCTCCACCCAGGCATGCTTTTTGTCGTTCACTTCCTTCGAATCGTACGGAGTGTAGTAAAGCAGAATCTTCACGCAATCAGCGCCGGCTTCCTTCAAACGCCTTGCCGACCAGTGATCGAGCAAATCGCCTAGTCGCCCGGGCCCGGTCTTGTCATATCCAGTTTTTTCGTAGGCCAGCAGCAGTCCGGCATTCTTCGCCCGCCGTTTGGAAGCTGGCAGTCCCCACTCCGGATCGAGCAGGATCGCGCTGGCATGAGGCGTCAAGACTTCCGTGACCAGCGTCTTGAATTCTTCCATCATGGCGTCGCTGATCTCGCCGCCCTTTTCTTTGCCCAATGACTTCTGCAACGATCCCCGCTGATCCATCGCCGCCGCCGCGATCACGCCACGTTCGTTCGAAACTTTCTTGAGACCCGCAAGTTTACCGGGGGTAAGCTTCATAGAATCCTCCAGGAGTGCACGAGAAGATGAATGCTCCAAAACATGCAATTGTAAACCAACGCATTCCGAAAGGCTCCAGCAGAACTTTGGCGGTGGGTTAATTTGAATCGCTAAGCAGCCCAATTCTGAACTTTCAGCCCTCGCACCCGGCGAAACTCCCTTTCGTTGTTGGTGATCAGCGTCAGGCCCAAAGCCAGCGCATGAGCGGCAATCCAGAGATCATTATTGCCGATCATCTCGCCCCTCCTCTCAAGGTCTGCGCGAATGAACCCATACGTCTCGGCAGCCTTCTCAGGCATCGGCAGCGCGGGCAGCACATGGCTCAATTCGCGCAATCGATCCAACGCAGTTTCGCGCTGCGAACTCTTCATCGCTCCGTATATCAGTTCGCCGTAAGCGATCACCGACATAGCGGCCTCTCCAGGGCGAATCCGGCCGAAGCGGCGCAGCACGGCTTCAGGGCGCTTCTGGCGGATGTAAATCACGATATTCGCATCGAGCAGGTAGCGCATTTCCATCTAAAGGCCCTCTCGCTTTTGAGGAAGGTCCTTTTCGCGATCGGGCAGAACAAGGTCCCCGGGCAAGTCGGCTATCAAATGGAATGCACGCGAGAGATTGTCGGTCGCTTCACGGAGAACAACCTCGTCTCCCCGGCGAAAAATCTCGACTTCTTTTCCCTTGAAACGGAATTCCTTGGGTAGGCGGAGCGCCTGGCTGTTCCCGGAACGGAATACTTTTGCCTTTGTCATGTCCGAATCCTTTGTGTATATACGCTAAGTATATACAAAACCGGCCAAGTTGGGGATCGGCAGCTAACAACGAGTGGTATAGTGGTATGACCAACGCTAAAAGGGTGGCCGACTCACGATATGTACGAAGAGGCCTCTCCCAATCAATTAAGGTTCTCTAATACCCTCTTTCCTTAAGGAATATTGATAATGGCCATCGCAACCATCAACCCCGCCACCGGCGAGACCCTTAAGACTTTTAATCCGCTTACCGCCGCCGAAATCGAGCAAAAGCTGCAACTCGCCGTCAAAGCCTTCCACGCCGAGCAGAAGACTTCCTTCGCCGGGCGCGCTACTCGCATGCGCAAGGCTGCTGACATCCTCGAGCGCGATAAAGAAAAATTCGCTCACCTGATGACTCTGGAGATGGGCAAGCCCTACAAGGCCGCGATTGCTGAGGCCCTCAAGTGCGCCGGAGGCTGCCGCTACTATGCCGACAACGCCGAGAAATTCCTCGCCGACGAACTTATCGAAACAGGCGCAAAGAAGAGCTTCATCCGCTACCGGCCCATCGGTCCGATTCTCGCCGTCATGCCCTGGAACTTCCCTTTCTGGCAAGTCATTCGCTTTGCCGCCCCAGCACTGATGGCCGGAAACGTCGGACTCTTGAAGCACGCCTCCAATGTTCCGCAATGCGCGCTCGCGATCGAAAAGATCTTTCTCGAAGCTGGATTTCCGGAGGGCGCCTTTCAGACTTTGCTCATCAGTTCCGGGCAAGTCGACGCGATTCTCAGCGATCCCCGCGTCGTTGCCGCCACGCTGACCGGGAGCGAACAGGCCGGCATTGAAGTTGGTATCGCCGCCGCCAAGCGCATTAAGAAAGTCGTGCTCGAACTCGGCGGCAGTGATCCCTTTATTGTCATGCCTAGCGCCGATCTCGACGCGGCCGTGGCTACGGCCGTCGAGGCCCGTGTCATCAACAATGGCCAGTCTTGCATCGCCGCCAAGCGCTTCATCGTTGCCGAGCCTATCGCCGACAAGTTCGAGAAGAAGTTTGTGGAGCGCATGAAAAATCTGCGCGTGGGCGATCCCTTCGATGAGAAGACCGAACTCGGACCTCTGGCTACGGCCGACGCAGTGAAGTCGCTTGACGCTGATGTGCAGAAGAGCGTGCAAGCCGGCGCGAAAGTCCTAACCGGTGGCCATCCCCTGACCATTCCGGGCAGCTACTATGCCCCAACCGTTCTCACCGATATTCCGAAAAGCTCCCCGGCGTATGGCGAGGAGTTCTTCGGTCCCGTTGCCCTGATGTTCCGGGTAAGAGATATCGACGAGGCCATCCGCCTTGCCAACGATGTGCGCTTCGGCCTCGGGGCCAGCGCCTGGACCACCGACGATCGCGAGCGTGAACGCTTCATCAACGAACTCGAGTCGGGAATGGTGTTCATCAACAAGATGGTCGCGTCGGATCCCCGCATCCCATTCGGCGGCGTGAAGAGTTCGGGGCATGGGCGGGAGCTCTGTGCTAATGGAATTCGAGAGTTTATGAATATTAAGACCGTATCGATCGCGTGATTTTGATACGGATGATGCCATGGGCCACGTTCCGCTGACCTAAGAGGAAGTGCGACGCCAAATCGCCAGCCCCGGCGCTCCCAGAGAAAGCGCTCCGAGCGTTGCTCCAGACCCCCGCCGCTGAGGGACTTCGCGTAATGGCTCGGGTTGACTCCGCACATCTGCGATGCCGCTTCCTGTGTCGCCAGCTGTGATCGGAGTATCCGCTTCAGTTTCGTAAGCGTAGCCGGTGAGGAGCGCACGGATTTTGAATCCGTTCGTTTGCAGCTCTAGCCTGGCCCAGCCGTAGTGAATGGCGCCGCCGATTTCGAAGGCCAAGCCTAGATACCCGTGATCCACGTGGAGCCAGTATCCGTACGAAAGTTTCAGCGTTCCGTACAAGGCAAATCGTCGTGCCATGAGCGCGCGTGTCGGATCAAAACGCTCCCCCACACCAATCGTGTTGCCCTTGTGAAAGACCCCCGCCAGCGCCTCGCCGGAGTTGGTCGTAATGTGATATGCGACTCCTCCGCCGTGGTCGGGCTTAATGTCCAGCCGTCCCCCCGTGTATGTAGTAGCCACATGGAACCGATTGATGATCGTGAAGTCATCGACGCCGTCGTGGTCGAGGTCGAAGGAGAAAGCGCGGTTGCGCCCTATGAACGTATGCGCTGGAGTATAGACCACCTCCGCTTCGGACGCGGGAGCCAGAGCCACCAACTGCACTCCTGCTGCTCCGGCTGCAAGGGTGTACAGCGAAAGGTTATGGTGCAGCCGATTGGACAGGCCGGCGGGTTCGTTAGAGCGGGCAATCGATATCGTCACGTGGAGTCTCCTGGGAGTAAGGATTTTAGGAATCTTCGCGCCGCCAGATGGCCAGCCCTGGAGCACCGCTGGCGAGCGCACCCAAGGAGGGAGTCGACGTCAGTAGATCCTTCGGGGAAACGCCACTTGCCGGGACGAACTGCGGTTGAAGTTCATGGTCCGCGGCGTCGTCTGCGACACCACCAGTGTCACCCGCGATAATCGGCTTATTGGGCTCCATTTCGTAGGCGTAGCCGGTCAGCAACGCAACGATCCTGGACCCTTGGCTTGACTTGGTACTAAGCCGTGCCCAGCCGTAGTGAACCTGACCGTCAATTTTAAAGCTCAACCCCAGGTATCTGTTCGAGACTTCCAACCAGGAGCCGTAGGAATAAGCCGCGTCCGGGCGGGAGCGAAAGGCCATGACTTGCCCCTGCGCCCGAAAGTCGCCTTTAGGCCCGACTCCTGAGCCGTGGAAAAGGGCCCTGGCCCCAGAAGCAGGTGGGCTCCAAATGATTGCTCCGCCGTCATCGGGTCCAACTTTGAGTTGGAAGTACAAGTAACCGCTAAGATTCTTGAACCTATTGTGTATTGTGAAATCGTCAATCCCGTCGTGGTTCAAATCGATGGCAAATTTCTGATCCTGCAGGATAAGTACGTGCGCTGGCGTGTATACGACCTCAGCCTCTGAGGGTTGTGCCAAAGCCAGCAACTGCACCCCCGCCGCGCCAGCGGCAACGGCGTACATCGATAAGTTGCGTTGCAGTGAATCGGAGAGGCTGGTGGTTTTTCTCTCTCGTCCGACGGGCTTCATCATCGCAGGACCTCGGAAGGGGGCCTCATTATCCGTTGAGCCCAAGGGCTTGTCAATTCCACCCTGAAGCAAAGTCTTTAGTCTCTGGCGCGATGCAAATCGCTACTTTGCGAAAGACCGCATCAGCCGCTTCCGCACCTACTGCCGTAACGTCAACCCGCTCAAAACTCCCTGCTGCTTGGCGATCAGCGTCTGCACTCCCTGGCGGGCGAATGCCATCATTCTTGCGAACTGCGCTTCATCAAACACCTGATGCTCCGCCGTGGCCTGTACTTCGACCATCTTGTGCCCGGCCGTCATCACAAAGTTCATGTCGACGTCGGCGCGCGAGTCTTCTTCGTAGCAGAGATCGAGCAAAACCTCTCCGTCTACGATCCCCACGCTCACGGCGGCGACAAAATCCTTCAGCGGCACCGAGGTCAGCGTTCCCGCCTCCACCAATTTCTCCAGCGCCAGCCCCAGGGCCACGAATGCTCCGGTAATCGAAGCCGTGCGTGTTCCGCCATCCGCTTGAATCACATCGCAATCGATCCAAATGGTACGTTCGCCGAGCCGTGACAAATCTGTGACTGCCCGCAGCGACCGCCCAATCAACCGCTGGATTTCGTGCGTTCGTCCGCTCGGCCTTCCCTTTGCCACTTCGCGCGACGTTCGAGTCAACGTCGCCCGCGGAATCATCGCATACTCGCTCGAGATCCATCCCTTGCCCGAGTTCCGCATAAACGCCGGCACTGTCTCTTCAATCGACGCGGTGCAGATTATGCGTGTGTTCCCCACTTCAATCAGCACAGAGCCTTCCGCTGTAGTGATGAAATCAGGAGTGATCGAAACCGGGCGCAATTGGTCGACGGAGCGATTATCAGAGCGAAAGAACATAGGTGAGGATTGTAAATGATGCATGCGCCGGCTTCTGCGAACCCTCGCTGCCGCCCCATGCACCCGTGCCCGTGAAGATGTTTGCGGAGGGCATTCCACGACTCTCCGCCGCAGTACACTCGTAACATCGAATACATAGCTTACGAAAGCGAAAATATGCCTACTCTTATCCCGCAACCCACGCGAATCCAGTCCGCCGGCAACAAACCTAAACTCATCGACGAATACATCGGACGCGTCAATTCGCAAACGGCCTCCGCCAGCGTGGCCCACATGCGTAGTCCCGGGGGTTGGCTTGAGCCAGGGCAAACTCCGGCATTCGACGAGTTCACTGTCGTACTGAAAGGCACGCTCCGCGTGGAACATAAATCTGGTTCTCTCGATGTCGCCGCCGGACAAGCTGTTATCGCCCACGCTGGAGAATGGGTTCGTTACTCGACACCGCATGAGGGTGGCGCCGAATATATCGCCGTCTGCCTCCCCGCGTTCTCGATGGAAACGGTGCATCGCGACCCATTCTGAACCAGCCATTCGGTAGAATTTGCTGTATGTCCTCTCGCTCGATAGTGGTCTTCGACCTCGGCGGTGTGTTAATCGATTGGAATCCGCGCTACCTCTACCGCAAGCTCTTCGCCGGAGACGACACCGCCATGGAGCATTTTCTGGCGACCGTCTGCACTTCTTCTTGGAACTCGCAGCAAGACGCTGGAAGATCGTTCACCGAGGCCTGCGCTTCCCTCAAGCTGCACCATCCCTCCCAGGCAAAATTCATCGACGCATGGTTTGAGCGCCATGGCGAAATGGCGGCAGGGCCCTTCACGGACACCGTCGAAGTGCTTGCGGAGCTTCGCGCTCGCGGAGTTGAACTGTACGCCCTCAGTAACTGGTCGGCGGAGACTTTCCCTACGGCTCTAAGGCGGTTTGAATTTCTGCAGTGGTTTAAAGGGATCTTAGTCTCCGGTGAGGTGCGCCTGATCAAACCCGATCCTGCCATCTTTCAGCACTTCTTCTCGACGTTCGGCATCGATCCTGCTCAAGCCATCTTCATCGACGACTTGTTGCCGAACGTAGAGGCTGCGCGAGCGCTGGGCATGCACGGAATCCACTTTACCAACCCTCCCGCCCTGCGCGATGAACTAGTAAAATTGGGCTTACTAGGTCCGATAGCGAAAATCGATCACGTCGCCGCCTGGGTCAGCGATCTCGCCCGCGCGAAAGGCTTCTACGAGCGCTGGTTTAAGGCTGCTGCCGGCCCAAAGTACTCAAGTTCGAAACGCGATTTTCAATCCTATTTTCTATCTCTGGGCTCAGGTGCGCGTCTCGAATTGATGGCATCGCCATCGGAAGCTGCCCGCCACGCTCACCTTTCGGTATCGGTAGGCTCCCGCGATGCGGTTGATCGCCTCATCCACGACATGGAAGCCGCCGGAGTCTCCGTCGTCTCCCAGCCTCGGCTCACCGGCGACGGATATTACGAAGCGGTCATCGCCGATAGCGAAGGCAATCTCGTCGAAATAACTGCCTGAGTTCTTGGTAGGGCCGTTCCAGTGAGCACGCTTAGCCTTTTTTCTTCTTCGTTGCCTTCGGCTTCAGCGTCTTCGCATACTCGTGACTGATCGCAAGATACTTCGTCATCGTTTTCGTGTTTCGCAACAAAGAATCGGGCACAGCGACATACTCTTTCATCACGGCGCCATAGGCTTCAAAGAGCTTAGTCTTGTGCTTCGCCAGAAACTTCTGTCGTTCAGCATCAGGCAGCCGCAGCGCCATTGCGCCCGACGGGCTGAGCATGGTAAACATGTTCCCATTCACGGATGTGTAAGGATTAGCCGCTCCCTTGCGCTCGATCTCAGCATGGCTGGCGATCAGTTTGTCGTATAAGGCAATAACTTCGTCGGACTGCACGTTCTTTTTTGCGACCATCCTCACTCCCACTCGATCGTTCCCGGCGGCTTCGACGTAACGTCATACACCACGCGATTCACGCCCTTCACTTCGTTCACGATCCGCGTAGAAATCACCTTTAATACGTCGTGAGGCAGCGGAACCCAGTCTGCGGTCATGCCATCTTCCGAACTCACGGCCCGAATCGCGCAAGTGTAGGCGTAAGTCCGCATATCGCCCATCACTCCCACCGACATGACCGGCAGCAAAACAGCGAACGATTGCCAGACCTTCGTGTAGAGTCCGGCATTCTTGATTTCACTGACGACGATGTCATCGCACTCGCGCAACAATGCCAAACGCTCGGGCGTGACTTCTCCTAGCACGCGTACGGCCAGGCCAGGACCGGGAAACGGCTGCCGCTGCAGAATTTCTTCTGGCACGCCGAGGTCGCGGCCGATCTTGCGGACTTCGTCCTTGAACAAATCCTTCAACGGTTCGATGAGCTTCAACTTCATCTTGTCAGGCAGCCCGCCCACGTTGTGATGGGACTTGATCACCTGCGAGGGCCCGCGCACCGAGCGCGATTCGATCACGTCAGGATAAAGAGTTCCCTGCACCAGCCACTTCACCTTGCCTTCGCTTTTCTCAATGCGACGGGCTTCTTTCTCGAAGACTTTAATGAATTCGTTGCCGATGATCTTGCGCTTTTTCTCGGGATCGCTAACACCCTTCAACTTGCCCAGAAAGCGCACCGTCGCATCGACGGCATCGAGACGCAGCCCGAGTTTGTCTCGCATCGTCTTCTGCACTTTCTCGAACTCATTTTTGCGCAGGACCCCATTGTTCACGAAGATGCAGGTCAGCCGCGATTTACCCTTTGCATCGCGCAAGGCACGGTCGACAAGGACTGCCGCGACGGATGAATCCACCCCGCCGGAAAGCGCGCAGATGGCGCGTCCACTTCCTACCTGCTTCTTGACTTGTTCAACGGTCGAATCGATAAAATGCTGCGGCGTCCAGGTCGGCTTCGCACCGCAGATGTTGAATATGAAATTGCGCAGTATCTCGGTGCCGTTCCGGGTATGGTGAACCTCGGGATGGAACTGCACGGCAAACCACTTCTTCGTCACGTTCTGAATCCCCGCGACCGCGTGCGAGGTCTTTGCAGTCAGCTCAAATCCCGGAGGCAACTCCAGTGCTTCGTCGCCATGCGACATCCACACCGGCTGTTTCTTAGCCATGCCATGGAACAGTGCCGATTCGGCGACGATGTCGACCTCCGCGTGGCCATACTCCCGCTTGTCCGCGGGCCGCACCTTTCCGCCGAGCGTGTGTACCATGAATTGAAGCCCATAACAGATGCCGAGCACGGGCAATTCCAGCTCGAAGAGGCGCGGATCGGCCGGCGGCGCATCTTTGTCGTATACCGACCATGGCGCTCCGGAGAGAACGATGCCGACGGGCTCGCAGCTCTCGATTTCCTTCAGCGAAGCCGTGCATGGCAGCACCACAGAAAAAACATTCTGTTCGCGAATACGCCGGGCGATTAGCTGCGTATACTGCGCGCCGAAGTCGAGGATAACGATGGATTGGTTGGCCGAAGATGGATTGAGCTTGGATTTGGAATGGGATTGGGGTTGCACGGATGAGTTTCTCAAATCGGCTGACCGGTGTAAAGGAGCGGAAGATCGCTCAGGATTGGCTCATCGCGGTCGATGGTTGCAATGACCGGATGGGCTGGCCGAAGTTGCTGATTTGAGGCCGGAGCGATTGGTAAAGGGCTTCGTAACCACGACGCCTCGGGCAGTTCAGCAATGAATACATATCCAGCCAGACGCGCTATGTACAGCCAGTCCGCTACCGCGAGATACACAAGGGTTAACAAGGCCACGACAGCAAGGACGGCTCGTGTCGGAGCGACGTGGATGAAACCAAGAGGCAGCGAAATAACGCCGGTAGCCACAGTGAAGGCCGCGAGGTGAGCCAGACCGCTCCATGTGCTGACCGCAGAGATGGCGCCCGCACGCTCGCGAACCAAAGTCGCGGCCGCTGATATCGCGCCTAACGTGTCCTCCCCGTCGCGCACGGCAAAAATCGCAGCGAGCGAAAGCAGCCAGTTCAGCGCATACCAGGTGAGACAAATCAATCCGGCCAGCGGCGTGAAGAAAATAAATGCGAGACCCGGCTGAGGGTTTGTTTCCGGTGATGCAAAACCGGCGAAAATCCCCGCACCCTCAAAGGCGAGCATCGCCCCCAGTGCTACAGCCGCGCGCAGGAATTGCAGGCCCACAAGCGCCCGGAAAGATGCTTGCGCGTGTAACCGTGAATTATTGGACGCCGAACGAACATACTCAAGCAGCGCACGCACCGTAACGGAGCGCCCGATCGAGGCGAACATGATCCAAAGCAAACCGACCGCGAAACCTCCGACCAAGGAAGCGAACACAACGCGATTCAGGCTGCCATGAACGATGTGAGCGACGGCTCGTGCAACCAGCCAGGGCTGCTTGGTCCGAAGAAGCATTGCATCGCCCCGGCTCACCGGCAGCGAGTCAAGAAATTCGAATAACCCGGAAAGAAAAAGCGCTCCCGCAGTTCCACCGACAGTCCAGCGCCATACCATCTCAGCAAAGGTTAGCGAGGGACGGCGAAAGGCCGTCCGGAAGCCTTCGAGCGTGGGAGAGGTCTGCAGGCGGCGCCTCGAACGTAATGCTGCTTCACGACAATGCTACTTCACGACGATGTTGAGGAGCTTGCCGGGGACAAAAATCTTTTTCACGATCTGCTTCCCGGCAATCGCGGCTTTTACTTTTTCGTCGGCGAGCGCTCGCTCGACGACAAAGTCCTCCGCGGCATCGGCAGGCACCGTAACGCGGCTGCGCAACTTGCCGTTGACCTGTACGGGAATTTCGACCTCTTCCTCTTTTGCAAGCGCGGCATCGTACTTCGGCCACGGCGCTTTGAGCAAGTTACACTTCTCGCCGAGCATCTCCCATAGCTCATGGGAGAGATAAGGCGCGAAAGGGGCAAGCAACAAGACGAGGTCGCGCTGCACTTCGGCGAGCAGAACTAGAGGGATCTCATCCCCTTTGATTAGATCCCCGCTCTTTGGATTGAGAGCCGGCTGAACTCCTGACAACCTACGATTCGCCTCATTCAGCAACTCCATGATGGCGGAGATACAGGTGTTGAAATGCCAGCGCCCTTGAAAGTCGTCGGTGACCCGCTTGATGGTCTGGTGGAGCTTGCGCTGAAGAGAGCGGGCAGAGTCGGATAAGTGTGGAGGCAATGGAGTGTGCCAACGGGAGTCCTGCGGTTTCGCATTCTCCTTCACGAAGCGATATACCTTGCCCAAAAATCTTTGAATTCCTTCGATGCCCGAATCCTGCCAATCAAGGTCGCGCTCCGGCGGCGCGGCAAAGAGGCTGTAAAGACGCGCCGCATCCGCTCCGTAGCGCGCCACCATTTCGTCCGGGCTCACCACATTGCCGAGGCTCTTCGACATTTTTGCGCCGTCTTTGATCACCATCCCCTGCGTGAAAAGACGCTCCACCGGCTCGTCGTTTGTGATGAGACCGAGGTCGCGCATGAACTTCGTCCAGAAGCGCGAATAAATCAGGTGCAATATGGCGTGCTCGACGCCGCCGATGTACTGGTCGATCCCGCGGTCGCCGAACCAGTACTGCGCCGTCTTTGAATCAAACGGAGCGTGCTCGTTGTGCGCATCAGTGTAGCGATAGAAATACCAGGACGAGTCCACGAATGTATCCATGGTGTCGGTCTCGCGGCGCGCCCGGCCGCCACACCTGGGACAAATAGTGTTGACAAATTCCGGCAAACTGGCAAGGGGTGATCCAAGAGCGTCGGCAATATCGACTGCCTCGGGCAAAATTACCGGCAAGTCTTTCTCGGGTACGGGCACGATGCCATCTTTTTCGCAATAAAGCATCGGGATCGGCGTGCCCCAATAGCGCTGGCGGGAAATTCCCCAATCTTTCAACCGATACGTAACAGTGGCCTTCCCGAAGCCACTTTTCTCGGCAACCTCAGTCATTTTTTTGATCGCTTCGCCGCACCCCAAACCGCCGTAGGGACCGGAATTAATCAACATGCCATCCCGCGCCGTGAAAGGAAGCACAGGCTCCGTCATTGTTTCTTCGGAGTCGTTGGAGATGGGGAGAATTACGAGGCGAATTTCAAGCTTGTATTTCCGCGCGAATTCATGATCACGTTCGTCGTGGGCCGGCACGCTCATGATGGCGCCGGTGCCGTAGTCCATGAGGATGTAGTTCGCGACCCAGACGGGAATCTTTTCACCGCTGAAAGGATTAATCGCGTAGCGCCCAGTGAACACGCCATGCTTTTCAATCTCGCCGATGTCGCCCACTTCCCTGGCCTTGCGCTGCTCGGCGATGAGTTGATCGACTTTGGCGCGGAGATCGGCGTTGGAAGCGGTGAGATCGGCGACGAGCGGATGCTGAGGAGCGAGTTGCACCGACGTCGCGCCGTAGATGGTATCGACGCGTGTGGTGAAGACGCTGACGGTCGCCCCCGCCGGCCCAAAGCCCTTGTGGGGATCGTCGTAGTCGAGTTTGAAATCAACCAGCGTGCCTTCGCTTCGGCCGATCCAATTGCGCTGCATGGTTCGGACCTTTTCCGGCCAGCCCTCGAGCTTTTCGAGATCGCGCAACAACTCGTCGGAATATTTCGTAATCCGCAAAAACCACTGTTCGAGTTCACGCTGTTCTACAAGCGTATCTTCGTGGCGCCAGCAGCATCCGTTCACAACTTGCTCGTTCGCTAGAACGGTCGCGCACTTCGGACACCAGTTGACTCTGCTCTTCTTGCGATAAGCCAACCCCTTTTCGTAAAACCTAAGAAAGAACCACTGGTTCCACCGGTAATAGTCTGGCAAACAAGTCGTGACTTCGCGGGACCAGTCATAGGCGAAGCCGAGGCGATTCATCTGGGCCTTCATTTTGGCGATGTTGCCAAGGGTCCACTGGCGTGGCGGAGTGTTGTTCTGGATCGCCGCATTTTCCGCGGGCAAGCCGAAAGAATCCCAGCCCATGGGATGGAGCACGTTGTAGCCGTTCATCCACATGTAGCGGGCAAGAGCGTCGCCGATTGAGTAATTACGTACGTGCCCCATGTGTAATGCGCCCGAGGGATAAGGCAGCATTTCGAGCACGTAATATTTCTTTTTGTCGGAGGTTGCTGGCTCAGCAGCGTAGAGGTGCGCAGTATTCTGCCAGCGCTGGAACCACTTGGTTTCAACGCTCTGGGGATCGTAGCGCTCGTCGTCACGGTGGACGTTGTCACCAGCTGTAATTTCTTCCATCTTGTCTTGCTGCGGCATAAGGGATCGTTCGAAGGTTGCGCCTAAACTATAGATTTTACAATGGCTGGCAGGGCCAGGTGAGTTGAGATCACCGGTATACGTCCTTGCGATGACCCAGCTCCAGGACCAGTATCCTGATCTTCACATCCTGGATGTCGCAAATCAAACGATAGTCCCCGACGCGATACCGCCACAGGCCGCGTTTTTCGCCCACCAGAGCCTTTCCCCACTGCCGGGGATTATCGGCACGCGAGAGGCGCTCGCGCATGAAAGTCAATATGGACTCTTGTGCACCTCGATGGAGTTTGGTGATTTGCTTCGCTGCCGTGCGGGAGATCTCAATCTGCCACCCCTTCATTTAGTCCAGCCCGAGGCGGCGCTCGAGCTCAGCAAGCGTAATCGTGGGCTCTCGGCGCTCCAGGACAGCGATGCCCTTCAGGTAATCCTCGCGGTCTTCCAGATACTGCCTAATGGCCTCGCGAGCATAGTAGCTTTTGCTGCGGCCAGTCTCTTTAGCAAGAGACTCCAGCTTCTCTTCGAGTTCAGGTTCGAGGCGGATTCCAAGCATCGTTTAACAAGTTTAACACAGCGGTCGGCGCGCCAGGTTCTTGCGTCGTGTGCATGCGCGGGCCCGTGCTCATTCAACGGGCTGCTGCGTGACGCCGTAGTTTGTCGTAATCGACCACGTGGACGCGCAGCCCGAACTCGGGAGTGGTTTTGGTGTAGCCCGCGACAAGTTGATCTTGGTAGTGGTCGATGTAGAAGTCGAAGGAGTCGCGCGGATCGATGTCGACCATGATGAGGTCGGAGTCGCTCATGGTTAGCTTGCCAAAACGCATATCTCCGTCGTGGAAGGCGATGTAGTTGCCTCCTTGTTTTGCGGCGAAGTTGGGAACCTGAGGATCGCCGAATACCTGCACGATGTTGTCGCCTTGAATGCGGACGGCCGACACCTTCCCTTGAATGCGGGGCGGGGGGAGGATTTTTTCGGGGTCGAGGATCAGATCGTCTTTCTCCACTGTGATGCCGCGAACCTTGTTCGTGTTAATCAAGCCGGCGAGGTCGATGCCGAGCAAATCCAATAAGCCTTTCACTGGCAGATGACCAGTCTTGACGTGTTCGGCGTGGAGTCGGACTCGGCCGTCGCCGTTTGCAATGAGCGTGCCGGTAGTTTCGAAAGGGACGTCTCCCTTCTGGTGAAACTTGCCTTTGACGATGAGCTGATTGTTCTTGCTCTCTATGCTCAGGTTCTTGATGGGAGCATCGGCAGAGGAGAATACGTTTTCGTTCAGGACACGAGCCAGTGAATTGCAACTGATAGCTATCTCGGCTGAAACCAGATTCAGAGTGAATGAATTCTTGTCGTCGAATACGACGATCGTCCCGGGCTTCGTGGGACGCAGTTGCCCCTGGAGGTGAAGGATGTGTGCGGAAATGGGGTCGCTGTAGTGGAACATGACGTTCTTCATCGCAACCTGCACCTCGTGATCGGACGGTGCGACCGTTCGCGCAGCCGTTTGACCCGACGCCCGAGCGGGCAGCGGGTTCGATTGAGCAAAGAGCGAAGAGAATAAAAGCAGCATCGAGCCCAGAAGCTTCAGAATCATGGCAATCTAGGATGCTGCGATTGCCGAAAAAGGTAAGGCTGGATTACGTATTTCTTCGAGGCTAGAAAGTCTTGCTGGCTGATTCTGACGGACGATCAAAACCAGCTCGCACGTCTCAGAATCTCCCAGAGTCCCCAGAGTGCCGCAGCCGGGCCTCCCCAAATGTAGAGGAGCGATTTCAGATTCAGCCTGGCGACGATTTCTCGTTGGCTATCGCAGGAGATGATGAATGGACCCGCGCCTTTCATCAGAATCACGGGAGGATGGAAATCAAAATCGTCGGGCGATGCAACCACCGCTCCCGAAGGCAGCTTGGGATCCAGGTATGGAAGGGCTTCGCGCCGGATCAACTCGGCCTCGCCCAAGCCGACAAATCCGGGGCCGATACGAGACAACTCCGTGCATTCGGCAATTGGATTCTGTTTGGCCCATGGATTTTCCCGAAGCGTCCCCAGGACAAAAATCGTTTCTCCGGGTTTTATGGAGTATTCCTGCGCAAACTCCGGGGTCCCTTCGGAGAAACTTGTGCCCACGGTAGCGAGCTTGCCGTACTCCGATCGATCGCTGGAAGGCGGCATCAGCAGTTCCGCGCCTTGCGGAAAGATCATCAGCGTGCCGGTGCCATCGTCCAGAAAAAGAGGCGCACACATCTCCTGTATTTTGCTGCGAAGATCGCCCCGGGGATTCGATTCGATCTTCAAGCGATAGTACAGGCAATCGGTCTGACTCAAGGGCGCAACCACGGTGTAAGGGCCGACCGCTCTGCCGCTTACTTCCACGGAGCCGAGCGCCGCGGCGCGGATCGTGGAGCGGGGTGTATCCATGACGAGACGCTTCCGCTGAAGCACACGAAAGCCGCGCCAAAAGAAATAGGGCCCAAGCGTTACGCCGAGCCCGGCCCACAATAAGGTCTGGCTCAGCAACCATAGAACGAGGCGAATCATGGGTGCGAGTAACGAGCCGGCCCAGAATACATATAGAACGGCCGCAGAACAAACATGACTGGATGAACCCGGTTGGTGAACACGGTTTTCGAAACCTAAGACACCAGTTTCTTCAGAGCCTCGACGTTTCTGCGATCATCTCCGGGTTTCGCAATCGGAGTCTCGGCGATGAACGCAGCGTGGGCCAGTCGCAGATCGTTCAGCAGAATCCCGAAGGGCTCTTTGCCAATGGTTCCCTTCCCGATTTGTTCATGGCGGTCCAGCTTCGATCCCCGGGCGGCTTTTGCGTCGTTGCAGTGGACCACTTTCACATTGTTAAGCCCAATAGTCGCGTCGAGTAGCTGCAGCGTCTGGTAAATGCCGTCTTCGCTGACGATGTCGTACCCGGCGACATGGGTATGACAGGTGTCAATGCAGGCAGCGATCGGAACGATGCGACAAAGTCGCTCGATAATCTCGGCAACCTGCTCGAAGCTTCCACCTAGAGAAAATTCCGAGCCAGCGGTGTTTTCGATGAGGATCGTCAGTCCGCCCCGCTCAAGAGCGAGGCCTTGGGTTGCGGCAGCAATCGCAGCGGCGGTCTGCAGCAGGCCAGCCTCGCGATCCGCCCCCCGAAACGAACCTGGATGCAAAACGAGATAGTCAGCCGAGATTGCGAGCGCGCGTTCGATTTCGCCGCGAAAAGCTTCCACGGATTTCTTCAGGAACAATTGATTGGTGCTGGCAAGGTTCACCAGATAATTGGTGTGAATCACCAGCGGCTTGAGGTCATATTGCGCGCGCAGCCGAAGCATTTGTTCACACAGCGGAGAACTAAGGCCATAGGGCGCCCACTGCCGCGGACTCGAGGAGAAAATTTGCAGCGTGTTGCACCCGAGGCGGTAAGCGCGCTCGGCAGCGTTGTGAATGCCTCCAGCGGTGGAGGTGTGAATGCCGATGCGACGTGAGGTCAGCCGAGGCGGGCGTTTCGGCGCAGGACTGTGGAGAATATCTTGTTCCTGGGCCATGGAGCGAGCCATGGCACAAGTATAAGGTTTCGTGCTGCGTTTGCGGTTGCAGGAGCGGCGAAGGTAGACTTGATGAACTTGCTGTGGACGGGCAAGAGCGCCTGTCACCACACGAGTTTAGGGCGGACAGCCGAGGGCGACCGTTCCTGCATGGGTAGGTGGGTAGTTGGGCTGGTTGTCCACACATGAAGTGTGCTGGTCCGTCAAAGGGGAACTAATGTTAGTCGTCATGAAGGCGCACGCTACCGATGAGCAAGTGCGGGGCGTCTGCGAAAAAATCGAGAAGCTCGGATATCGGGCGCATGCGATGCCGGGCGCGCAACGCACTGCGATCGGCATCACCGGAAACAGGGGAGAGGTCGAGCAGGGCACGCTCGAAGAAATGCCGGGCGTGCAGGAAGTCATTAAGGTCTCGAAACCCTACAAGCTCGTCAGCCGGGATATCAAGGAAGACAATACCGTGATTCGGTTTGCGGGAACCGAGGCCACGATTGGCGGGCCTGGGCTGGCGATCGTAGCGGGCCCGTGCGCCATTGAGAGCCGCGAACAGGCCTTCGCCGTGGCCGACCGTGTGCATCGCGCCGGGGCTCAGTTTTTTCGGGGCGGAGCCTACAAACCTCGAACTTCTCCCTATTCTTTTCAAGGGCTCGGCGAAGAAGCCCTGCGGATCATGGCCGACATCCGCCAGCAGTATGGCATGAAGATCATCACCGAAGCGATTGACAACGAGTCGCTCGATCTGGTGGAAGAGTATGCCGACGTAATCCAGATCGGCGCGCGAAACATGCAGAATTTTTCTCTGCTGAAGCGCGCCGGGCGGGCGAAGAAGCCAGTCCTTCTCAAGCGCGGCATGTCGGCCACCCTGGAAGAGTTTTTGATGGCCGCGGAATACATTCTGAGCGAAGGCAACTACAACGTGGCACTGTGCGAGCGCGGCGTTCGTACCTTTGCGGACCATACTCGCAATACGCTGGATCTGAGTTTGATTCCAGCTGTGCAGAGGTTGAGTCATCTGCCGATCTTTGTCGATCCCAGCCACGGCACCGGCAAACGAAATAAAGTCACGCCGCTTTCGCGCGCGGCCGTAGCCGTAGGCGCGGACGGATTGATGGTCGAAGTGCACAACAAGCCCGACGAAGCCATGTCCGACGGGCCGCAATCGCTCTTCCCCGATCAATTTGATGAGTTGATGAAGCAGGTGCGGCAGATTGCGGCCGTAGTGGGAAGGACTGTGCCGGGGATCGGAGTGCGTGAGACTGTCGCCCTAAGCAAATAGATGATGGGTGAAGTAAGCCTGACAACTTGCATCCCGCAAGTTGTCACTCACGCTTTGCAAAGAACTGTAAATCTTCTGGCCTTTTTCACCAACCTGAGACAAGCTATGGTATCTCTTCCAGCGGCGAAGCCTTCTCTCCGCGGGGAACTCACTCTATGCTTCGCAGACAGAGTCTCATTTCCTTTGCCCGCACTGCATTAATCGCGGCGGCCATTCTCGCCTGCCCTTCCGGAATCCTTGCCCAGCGCGGCGCTGGAGGCGGCCATAGTGGGGGCGGCTTGGCTGGCGCTGGTGGATTAAGTGGAGGTAGTGGAAGGGCCACCGGCCTGGACACCAAGGACGATCTGAAGGATTTTCATCGTGTCCTTGCTCTGCAGGCCACCAGCCAGCAAATCACTGATTACAAGTTAATGATGAAGAGCACCGAAGCCGCGAACGTCGAATTGCAGGCTTTGACGGAACGACTCGGCGAGCAGAACCACAGTTCCGAGATCGCCCCTCACGGTGCGACAGTAGACAAGACGATCGACAAGGCGCGCAGCGACAACAAGCAGTTTCTAGACAATCTCTCCCCGGCACAGAAAGCCGGCCTCAAGGAAATCATTAAGAAACTTGCCAAGGCAGATGCCGAACTGGCACAACAGACCAAAGCTCTTACCCTTGAAATCACCGCGCCCGGCCGCGAAGTCCAACTGGGTGCGGGCTCTGCAGGAAGCCTGGAGCGGGCACTCAAGAGTTTCCGCACCGAGCAATTGGACTTAGGTCAAGAGATGAGTATCGGCGGCCCGGGACAAGAGCAGAGCGTTTTTGAGATTCAGCCGCTGAGGACATCGATCAATCTCGTCAACCAGCCAGAGAACATTACGGTGAACGTTACAACGACTGGAACGATTTCCAGGGAGGCAGTAGAAGCCGGCCAAAATATATTCAAGTTGGAACTAAGTACCGACCTCTCCGACCTCCAGCTGAATATCGCGGACGTGCTGCGCGCCGCCCTCAACAAATCTGAGACCTGCGGTGATCAAGTTGCAATCCGGATGGCGGCCTTCACGCCCCAAAGCCCCTCCAGCCTGGTGGGTGTGCAACTGCATTTTGAGCGCTGGACGTGCCACGGCCAGATGACGAATGAGATGCTGGAAGGCGATGGATCCATCGAAGTAAAGCTAACGCCGCAGATCGGTGCAGACGGAGGGTTGCAATTGACACCGGTGATTGGTCGCGTCGACGCGGAGGGGCTACTCGGCGAGTCGCTGCGTTCCGGCTCTTTAGGCGAAATGCTGCGCGACCGAATCGCGGAATCTCTTCTCTCCGCTCTCCGCCGCAATGATGACCTGAAGACTCTTCTTCCCGTCTCAGCCCACGGTTCGACGACCCTCCAGCACGCCAAGTTTCAAGGCACTGGATCGGGCCACATACAGTTCCTGCTGGACGGCGAAATTCGACTTGCGAACGAAAAGGCAGCGGCATTCGTGGAAGAATTAAAAGGTAAATCGGCATCGCAGGCTGCCTCGCAGAAAACCGTGCCGGAAGCGATGCCCCGCTAGATGCGCGCGACACAACTGATTCTGATAGTCTTCCTCCTTCACCGAAGCAACTGTCATCTTGAAAAAGTTCTTAATCCTCATCGTTCTGTCCGCCTTGCTGGGCGGGCTCGGGTGGTGGTATTTCCGCGTGCAGGCTTTGCCCGACTACGGTCCTGCCTACCGCGAGTATGCCTACGTCACCAACGGCAAGAGCAACACCGTCAGCGTGATTGATTTGCGGACGTTTGAGCCCGCTAAGACAATCGCCGTCGGCGGGGAGCCGACCGGAGTTGCGGCCAACGAAAAGAAGAACGAAATCTACGTCGTGAATTCGGGATCGAGCAACATAAGCGTGATCGATGCCCAGAAGAATGTCGTGGTGGCCACCATTGGAGTTCACGCGAGGCCGTACTTCATCGATGTGTCACAAGACGGCAAGCGCGCCTATGTAGCAAACTCGGGATCGGCAAACATTTCGGCGATCGACTTGGAGAAGCGCACCGTGATCGGAAATGTCAGAGTAGGCTCTGCCCCCGGGCTCGCCCGCATTTCGCCTGACGGTGGGAGCGTTGTGGTTTCGAATCGCGACGATAACACCGTCTCCGTGGTTGACGCGAAGTTGCTCCGAGTGCGGGCAACCTTACCGGTGTGCGCTCATCCCGAAGACATCGCCATCCTGCCGGACTCAAGTAAGGCCTTCGTGGCATGTTCGGGCTCGTCGCAGGTGGCGTCCATCGCTTTAAAAAATAATGAAGCAACGAGTGACCGCCTGCTGGCGCTGCTGGATGTTGGGCGGACGCCTGTGAGTCTTGCATTGAAGCCGGATGGCGGCGAACTGATGGTATGCGACTTTGACTCCGATAGCATTTCGATCATCGAAACGGGCAACGATGAGGTCGGCAGCAGCGTGTTGATTGGACAACATCCCGCGCACGCTGTGATTACGCGCGACAACTCAAGGCTGTTTGCCAGCAATTTCGGTTCCGACAGCGTGGCCGTCTATGACATCGATTTAGGGCGCAGGATCGCGACCATGCCAGTCGGCAGCCACCCCGATGCCTTGGCGCTCTCGCAAGATCAGAACTATCTTTTGGTGTTGGACACTCAAGCGGGCGATGTGACCGTCATTCAGAAGCGCACGGCGCGGAAACTGGAGCCCACGGAATATTCGCTACTCACCATGATCCCAGTTGGCGTGCAGCCGACTGCCATTGTGGTGAAGGCTTTTATGGTTAGCAAGCCCTAGGATCTGCGGCGGACCAGACAAAGTTTCCGGCCCAGGTCTCTACTCGCGAGATGCAGCGAGAGTTACGTCTCTAAGACGCTGCCACTTTAGCACAAAATTTATCCAGCGCAGCTTTCAGTTCGGCTGCAATGGCCGGAGCTTCGCGCGATTCGATGTCACGGCGCGGCATCATATAGACAAGTTGCCCATCGCGCAGAATCGCGATCGATGGAGAGGATGGCGGTTGACCCGTGAAGTAACTGCGGGCGCGTTCTGTGGCTTCCACATCCTGCCCTGCGAACACGGTAAACGCCTTCTCGGGATGAGTCGCACTCTGCAAGGCGAGGCGTACTGCCGGACGCATGCGGCCCGCCGCACATCCACAGATCGAATTCACGATGACCATTGCAGTGCCCGAACCCTTCAGGGCTTCGTCCACGGACTCGGCTGTGCGCAATTCTTCAATGCCCAGGCGGGTCAACTCTTCGCGCATCGGGATCACCATGATTTCAGGATACATTTGGCAGGCTCCTTCAGATTTCGAAATGAACTATCGCTCTCTTCATTCTAACGCAGAAGGGCGGCCGCAGTTGTTTGAGAGTAGAGCAACCCCGCCGGTGTACTCGCCAGTTCGACTTACCGCCTCCTCTCAACCCGCCCCTCCGTTTTGCAAATCCCGTTCAGCTCGCACTGCCTTTGTGTTCTAATGCTGCGATTCCATCTACCGGGGTGAAATCATGCACACGCGTTGGCATACGGTTTTCGCCGCTGCAGTGTCGCTGTCCTTTTCCGCCGTTTCATTCGGAGCCCAGTCAGCGCCGCTCGCCGATCTTGATGCTTATGTGGCCAGGACGGCCAAGACCTTCGAAGTCCCAGGAATGGCAGTAGCCGTCGTGAAGGACGGCAAGGTGCTCGCAGCCAAAGGTTACGGAGTCCGAAAGCTGGGTGAAGCGACGCCGGTCGATGAGCACACCATGTTCGGCATCGGCTCGAACACCAAGGCTTTTACCACCGCCGCGCTAGCCGGACTAGTGGACGCAGGCAAACTCTCATGGGACGATCCGGTATATCAGCGTCTGCCCGGCTTCGTGATGTATGACCCTTATGTCTCTCACGAGATGACCATCCGTGATCTGCTGACCCACCGCAGCGGCATGGGATTAGGCGAAGGCGACCTGCTGTTCTGGCCACACTCCACTTTTACTCGCGAGGAAATCATTCACAAGCTGCGCTTTATGAAGCCCTCATCGAGCTTCCGCAGCCACTACGCTTACGACAATCTGCTGTATATGACGGCGGGTCAAATCATTCCCGCAGTCACAGGCTCCTCTTGGGATGACTACATTCGCCAGCACATTTTCGCGCCCTTGGGCATGAATCATTCGAACGTTAGCAACGCGGCCTTCAAACCCGGCGACGATTACGCTTTCCCGCACGAGCGCGTCGACGGAAAGCTGCAGGTGATTCCGTTTGAAGTCCTGGACAATGCAGGACCAGCCGGATCCATCAACTCCTGCGCGGCCGATATGGCGAAGTGGGTGCAACTGCAATTGAATCGCGGGAAGTTTGTCGACCGCGACGGCCGGCTGTTCAGCGAGCAGCAATCGACGGAGATGTGGACGCCGCAAACAATTCTACCCACGGGAAATCCTCCGCCAGCGCTAGCCGCCTTGAAAGCCAACTTCGCGGACTATGGACTGGGATGGTTTCTCCGCGACTATCGCGGCCGTAAATTGGTCATGCATGACGGAGGCGTCGCCGGCTTTGTCTCTCGCGTGTTGCTGGTGCCTGAAGAAAATCTGGGCGTCGTGATCCTGACAAACGCGGAAGAGGGCGGGGCCTTCAATGCCATCATGTACCACCTGCTCGATGAATATTTCAATTTACCCAACACCGACTGGATTGCCGCCTTTATGTCCGTCAAGGATACGGAAGAGAAAGAGGCGGCGGAGACGATGAAGAAAGCGGAAGGCTCACGCTCAGCGGACTCCAAGCCGTCCTTGCCGATCGAGAAATACGCCGGCATGTACAGCGATGCCTGGTACGGTCCTGTCACGATTCGCCAGGAGAGCGGCGGCCTGACGATCAGCTTCGATCATACGCCGTCGATGGTAGGCGATCTCCAACACTGGCAGTACGACACGTTCAAGGCCCACTGGCGCAATCGAACGATCGAAGACGCGTTCATCACGTTCTCCCTGCGTCCCGACGGCGGCATCGAGACCGCTCGCATGGCCGCCGTCTCTCCGTTGGCGGATTTCAGTTTCGACTACCAGGACCTGTTGCTCATTCCTGCGGACAAGAAATAATCACTGTGAGTGCCGAACAGAATACGCTCGATATCGCGGGAGCCGAGGTTCAGGCGCGCAGCCAGGTCTTGCGCAAAGAGCTCGGCATCGCCGATCTCGTGCTGGCGCAGATTCTGATCGTAATCGTGCCGGAATTTTTCGGCACCGCGGTCAAGGCTGGCCCTTCCCACGTGATTTTGTGGCTTCTGGCGATTCTCTTGTTCTTCATTCCGCAAGCACTTGTTGTAGCTCATCTGAACCGCCTGATGCCGCTTGAAGGCGGACTCTATGAATGGGCCCGGCTCGTTTTCGGCGACCGCATGGGCTTTCTGGTGGCTTGGAACATGTGGCTCAACACGACTGTGCAGGTCTCTCAAATCGCACTGGTAACCACCACGTATATCTCCTACGCATTCGGCTTCGATGTTGCGTGGATTGAGTCGCGGCCACTGCTGGTGGTGGGCGCGTCCATCGGCCTGATCGCAGGGATGATGTTGATCGCGCGCCTCGGCCTCGGTGTTGGCAAGTGGGTGAGCAATGCGGGCAGCGTTTTCACCGTGCTGATTCTAGGTGTACTGATTTTCTTGCCATACCTGCTCCAGCATCGCGGACTTCTGCAACACTATCGCCCCCTTCCGCTGGTCGTGCCGCCGTTTACTTTTTTCACTCTAAGTATTTTCAGTAAAATGACCTTCGGCGCTCTCTCTGGCTTTGAAATGGTGGCGATCTTTTCCGGAGAGACCCGCAACTCTGGGCGCAATCTTGCCCGCTCCATCCTGTTCACCGCGCCTCTCATCGCCCTGCTTTATATTCTGGGAACAAGCGCAATCCTGGCCTTCGTTTCGCCCGATGCAATCGACGTGATTGGAGCGATTCCGCAAGCCTTAAGCCGTGGATTCGGCGCTTTCGGACTGGCCGGTCCACTCGCCTCGGTCGCGATTCTACTTCTTCTCTTGAATTACCTTTGCAGCTACACTCTTTATTTCTCGACGAACACTCGCCTTCCCATGGTGGCAGGCTGGGACCACCTGCTGCCGAACTGGTTCTCAGTTTTGCATGCGAAATATCGCACTCCGGTCAACTCAATTTTGTTTATGGGCGGCGTTGCCTTGGCGGCAAGTATGGCTGTTTTGATTGGAGCGAAGTCTCAGGAGTCGTTCGTTCTGCTGCAAATCTGGTCATGGTCATTTTATGGGCTGGCATACCTTGCCTTGTTTGCCATCCCGTTATTTGCGGCGAAAGAAAAAGAAATCCGGCCACGGGCATGGCTGCGAGCCGGAGCAGCCACCGGCTTTGCGGTAATCCTGCTGTTCCTCATCCTCGCCGTGCTGCCAATCGTGCCGGTCGCCAGCGTATGGAAGTATTCACTTAAGATTGCGCTGGTAGTAATCGGCGCGAATTTTGCCGGATGGATGATCTACCGGACCGCCGGAACCGCGAATCGACCGAGCATCTAGGTTCAAATTGTCCTCGTGGGATCGGACCGCTTGCCGCCAGGACACGTACCGAATAGACCAGCCGGAATGACCTTCGTAATTTTCCTCGTACCTCCCTTATCGGCAATACTTACGATGCTCGTGCGCGACGCCAAAGTACCGATCCGGGCCTTACAAGACAATGTGTGGAATTTTCTTCCGATCAGAACACAGGAGGTAGTCAGACCGTGAGATTTCATATAGGAAGAGTCATGCAGTTGACTGCAGTGTCAGCTCTATTGCTTGGTATCTGCGCAGCCCAAACTGCATCTGGCAAGCCAGCAGAACCCGACTCGATTGGCGTGTTTTTCTACCTTGATCCCAGTACTCAGACGCTGAAACGGCTACCCAAGGAAGAGTTTAAAAAGCATACGGGCGGCTTCGGCGCCGTTGTTCAAAGTATCCAGGTATCAGGAGACGCGTCGTCTTTCCGTTTTCCGAACGACGATAAGGTCACCTTTGTCTTCAAGGTATTCAAGGACGAAGAAGCGGCGCGGGCAAAACTCTTCCAGTTCAACGTTAAGGGATCGCAACGGGAATACGACCTCGGCAAGTGGAAACGCCGGGACTATACACCAAATACCGGCTTATCCGTCAATATCGCCAAATTCGGAGACTCCTCTTTCAAGCTAACCCCTGAGACTCCGCTCAGTCCAGGCGAGTATGCGCTGACCTTAGGCCCAACCGTCTTCACGTTCGGCGTAAGCGCCTCCGGAAGCATTACTGCCTCCGGAAAATAAGGGGCTGAAGATCAACGGATTCCGACGCACGTAGTAGCTGGCGCGCCCGCAAGAGGCGATATACTTGCCGCATGAGCTTCGGCAGCCAATTGTTCCTGGACGCTGCCCGCTGTTCGGCATGGGCCAATCAGAGTCTTCTGGAGAGTTGCTCTGTCCTCAGCAACGAGGAGCTCGATCGCGACCTTCGCATCTCGCACCTCAATATCATTGGTACTCTCAGTCACATCTACCATGGGGAACGCGTGTGGCTCGACTGTTTGGTCACGACTCCGGACAGTGGCCACTGGCGGCTGCCCGTTGGTCCAGATGCCAACCTTTCGCTGGATAGGCTCCGCCGCGAGTGGCCTGATATCTGGGACGGTTTCAGCCGTTGGCTCGAACACAAGTCCGACGCCGCGTTAGAGAACGAGCTTCTCCTTCACCTTCCCGGCGCAGTCCAGGCTCGCTTTCCCCGCTGGAAAGTCCTCCGCCACGTACTCCACCACTCCACCCTGCATCGCGGCCAGGTGATCGGAATGATCCGCATCCTCGGCCATCAACCCCCTGCCGTCAGCCCGATGGACTACTATCTCTCGAACCCAAAGGCGACACCTCCACGCTAGAGCGTGAGCGGAGCCGAAGGTCTCGCTGCTTTTGGGAGAGCAGCGACTCACCCTGGTTGCCGCTCCTCATCTTTTCCCATAGCCGTTCGTCGTCGCCGAAACACTGGCCACGGCCGGGTGCCATCATGAAACATGAAAACGGCCCGGAGACACGCGACTCCGCCTGCCGTGACACACTTTTAACAATCCGCGAACCGCTTCGTTCTTGACTCTCGATAAGCGCGGGAGGACAATCAACTCCCCCAGGAGGACGTATGCAGCAGCTTCCCCGGCCCGGCAAGACCTTGTTCGATCTTCCCACGTCAACTCATCAACGGCTCAATATGTACGCGCTGGCGGCTGGAGCTGCCGGAGTAAGCGTTTTAGCATTGGCTCCGGACGCCGACGCGAAGATCGTTTATACGCCCGCCCACGTGTCGATTCTTGGACCTCGGGGCTCCTACCAGCTCGACCTCAATCACGACGGAATTACCGACTTTACCATTTCGAACACGACACACTACAACACTGACCAGGCTTTCTCGGTTCTCTCGGCCAAGGCCGCGAAAGGCAACGGGGTCGTGGGAACCTTTGTCTACCGCGGCTTCCCACCCAATGCGCATGCGTTCCGTGCGGGCACGCAGATCGGCCCTTTTGAGCGCTTCTTCCCAGGAGCAGCCAAAATGGTCAGCTACTATTACGGTGGCGGCGGGCCGAGCGAGCACGGAAACTTCATCAACGTTACCAACCGGTATTTGGGGGTGAGCTTCCAGATCAACGGGCACACTCACTATGGGTGGGCGCGCTTCACGGTTAAAGTCTTGAAGCAAGGACTAAGAATTCAGGCCGAGCTGACCGGCTATGCCTACGAAACAGCACCGAACACGCCGATCATTGCGGGGAAGACCAGCGGCCCTGATGTAGAAGAGCTGCCGGAATCGCTTAGCGCGCCCGCTCCGTTGTCGGCACCGGCCTTACTGGGATTGCTGGCGCTGGGATCGCCGGCGATGGCGATCTGGCGGCGGGAGGAGTAGGCGGCTCCGCTGCTGATCGAGTCCAGCAGCTTACGCATCTATCGTCGGACACTTCTTTACCTCCTCGGACACACCACGCACCTTTGTGTCATCTCTTCGCACCGGCATTGCTTCGGAATATCGCCTCTGCCCCGCGCCGTCGCCGAACAAGTCAGCAAGCACCACGCCTCGCGATAGTGCTCAAACATTGCCTGACTATGCGGCCCGTAGTTAAAGTGAACCGTCGCCCGCGGGACAAATGCATCTGCCGGAACCACATACCACAAGTCCTTCTTGATCACATACGCCGCCAGAAAATCCAGGTCGTCCAGCGTGTAGAGTTCCCCGCTGCCGGCAGCCCGCGCGTCGCATCGCGTACCCCGATGGCTGGTCGCGCATTTCACCTGCACTCGCCACAACCGCCGCCCGCTCTCCACCGCAAAGTCATAAGGACGGCTATCTCCCCAGGGCTTCAACACCGGAAACCCCAGCATCAAAGCCTTCGCCAGGAAGGCAGCCTCCACCGCCTCACCCAGCTTCTTAGCCGTGGGCGCAACCAGCTTCTGTAGGTCAGAATTTCCCCGCTCTTTCTTCGGATCCAGTTTTTCAGGCATAAAAAAGCGCGGCCTAAGGCCACGCTGTATCCCCCCGCCAAAAGAAAAAGCGCAGACCTGAAGGCCTGCGCCCTGTTTTAACTCTATAATTATATTATATCATGCAGCATAGAGTAAAAGCGTCACATTAGCCAACTATATTTCTCCCATCGAATCAGGGACTTATCTAAAAACTCCACCCTTCAGGGTCTTGACAAGATTTGATGACTTGAAAGGGCGCGGATTCAGGCGCGCCGTCGCCCCAAAAGCCTTGTCATTCCGAGGCGGGCACCAAGCCCGGCGAGGAACCCGCTTCTCCTGTCTCAGGAAACTTGAATTTGTTTTGAAAGGGCGCGGCTTCAGCCGCGCTGTAAACCCAGAGCCGCGCGGGTCAGAAGCCGGAAATCAAAACTGCCACGCCTCCGGGTGGAAGTGATATGGCTTAGCGAGCAGCATCGGACAACCGGGCCGCAAGGCGACGCCGCACTTCCTCGTACGGAATCATCTGAACCTCGCCCGAATCAATCTCTTCAATACGGCGCTTGATCTCTTCGGACTAGGCGGCGAGCGATCCGGTGACAGAGAATTCGGAGACCCGTGAAGCTTCAACCCCAGGAAACGTCAAGTTTGGGAAGTACATCGGGGCTGGTCAGGATGTATTCATGACGGTCAAGCCTCGTGCCGTCGAGGCACCGAGTCGCCGCTTGACGGGCGACGCGAAGCTTCTGGAATCCCAGTTTCTCCACGATGCGGCGGCTGGCGTCGTTCCCGTCGAAGTGCCCGATGCTGATCGCCTTCGCGCCCAGGAGGCCGAACGCGTAACGAATCGCGGCGTTGGCCGCCTCCGTCGCCATGCCCTGTCCGGCGTATTTCCGCGCCACCCAAAAACCGGTCTCATAGACGTCTGCCTCATCGGTGAGATCCAATGCGGTTCGGACGACGAAATCCCCGTTGATCCTATGGAATCCGGCCAACGCGATCCCTGCCTTACTCTGGAAGTTCATCACCCGTCGAATGGATTGTTCCATCGCCTGCCGCGGTCGTTGATCGTCGAACGCCCAAGCCATCCAAAGCTGCAAGTCATTCCATGCATCTTCCTTGGCGGCCTGGATCGCATCCAAATCGTCAAGAATTGGCGGACGCAAGACTAGACGCGGCGTCACGATGGGCATCAAGTGGCGCATAGAGCAGACCGGCCTCCTATTCCTCGTCCTGCAAGGCTGACTCGATGTCGCGTGCGCCGTGGAGAACCCGGACGATCTCGACTCCCTTTGGAAGCGGAACGTAGAAGAACACGTAGCGGCCAACCGGGAAGCTGCGGAGGGCGGTTGCCAACTCTGGTCGGCTGCGGCCCATGAGGGGCTGGCGAGCCAAGGTTCGGAACTGGCGGTTAATAAGGGCGGCGAACCTATCCGCATGCTTCACGCTGTCCTCGGCTATGTAGGCCCAGATGTCGGCGAGATCGGCCAACGCGCGTGGGCGTACGACTACGCTTGGCATCTACTTGCGGCCGGAGGCTGTGTGGGTCGCGAGCCGTTTGCGTCCTTCGCGCTTCATCTCGGCCACATTCCAGGGGCGCGCTGGGCCGCTGTGCAGCCCTTCCTGAATGTCATGCCGCAACTGCGCCAGCTTCGCGGCGCGGAGTTGATCTTCTGCTTCCATCAGACGCAGGGCCTCACGCACCACCTCGCTGGCGGAATTGTAACGACCTGAGGAAACCTTCTGGCGGATCAGCCCTTCGAGTTCGGGAGTGAGGTTGACGTTTATGGGCATGGGACAGAGATAACATTCTTGGCAGGGATTGTCAATGATTGACAACAAACACAGACACTAGGATCCGGGTTCGGAAACCCCACATTCCGAAAAGCGCGAAGGGTCGGCCGCCGACTAGCCCTCCGCCAAATAGCTTTTGGAAAGACCGAGGGCACCTGCAAGACGGTCCGGGAGTGACCCGAGCTCGTCGGGCTTCTCCCCGAACTTGAAGGTCAGCGGCACCTTCCTTTCATCCGGAATACGGATGCCTGCGAGAACCTTGTCGGCGCTGGGGCCGACCAGCAAAAGGCGCAGGTTGTCATTTACTGACACCGCCCCGCGCAGTCGCGTCAGGGCGTCGTAGTCCCGGAACGAGTAGCCAATCGCCAGGCAAACCTTAGCACGCTCACAGCAGCGCTCAAAGTATTCATAGCCCGTGTAAAACGGGTCTTCCGTCGCGATCTTGCGGGTCGCCGGATAGATCAGGATGTTTCCATACGCGTCCGCGTCCATTGCGTCGTACATCGCCTGACCCCTGCGAATCCTCTTGCTCGACTTCACGAACAGCCAATCGACAGAACCGTGCAGCTTGAAGAGAACGATATTTCGCCTTTCCGGTTCCGGCTGAAAGTAATCAAAAGCCGAGCGATCCCAATAGTAATGACGATCTGCGCGATTATGAGCAAAGCCATCACAGAATTCATACTGCGGATATGCGAGTTGATTGAATTCTTCGATCGCAGGATCGTAGTTGGTCGTAAATATGGG
>Ga0307474_10000314_pt1 | contig 35642 bp, 31 predicted proteins | sample atmos_gasesECM1C_2_FD_203312 | JGI IMG/M metagenome (GOLD analysis project Ga0307474, IMG submission 203312) | Hardwood forest soil microbial communities from Morgan-Monroe State Forest, Indiana, United States - atmos_gasesECM1C_05 | ecosystem: Environmental > Terrestrial > Soil > Temperate... | reverse complement strand
GATACTGGGGGTGCTGAAAGCAGGAGGGGCATACGTACCGCTGGATCCGGAATATCCGCAGCAACGGTTGGCGTTCATGCTGGAGGACTCGCAGGTAGCGGTGCTGCTAACAGACGGGCACTCGCAGGGGCTATTGGCCGGCCTTGGTAATAAGATTCCGCTTATCGATGTGAGGGATGAAGGAGGTCGGTGGAGGGAAGAAGCGGATGGGAATCTGCAGCATGCTGGCAGCAGTGTAAGTGAGCGGCAATTGGTGTACGTGATTTACACGTCGGGATCGACGGGGCAGCCGAAGGGGGTGATGAATGAGCAGCATGGGGTGGTGAACCGGCTGGTATGGATGCAGCATGCATACGAGATGGAGCAGGGTGATGCGGTGTTGCAGAAGACGCCGATAAGTTTTGACGTATCGGTGTGGGAATTGTTCTGTCCTTTAATCACCGGCGGCAGGCTGGTAATGGCACGGCCGAACGGACACAAGGACCCTGGATATCTGGTCGAGACGATAGGGCAAGAGCAGATTACGTTGATACATTTCGTTCCGTCGATGTTGCAAGTATTCGCGGATCATGTGGGAGTGGCGGAGTGCGGAAGTCTGAGGCAAGTAACATGCAGCGGAGAGGTGCTGCCAGCGCAAGTAGCGCGAAGATTTCAAGAGCGACTCTCAAGTGGAATAAACAATCTGTACGGGCCAACGGAGGCGGCGATAGATGTAACGGCGTGGACCTGCAAGGGTGAAAGTAATGGATCGACGGTACCGATTGGTCGGCCGGTGGCGAACACGCAAATCTACATATTGGACGAGAATCTGCGAGCGGTGCCGGTTGGGGTAGCTGGGGAACTGTACGTAGGGGGCGTGCAGGTGGCGCGAGGATATCTGAACCGGCCGGATCTGACGGCGGAGCGATTCATTCCTGACGGGTATGGAAGCAGAGAGGGTGGACGGTTGTACAAGACGGGAGACCTCGGGAGGTATTTGGAGGACGGGAACATCGAGTATCTTGGGCGTGGGGACGATCAGGTAAAGATTCGCGGATTCCGGATCGAGTTGGGAGAGATCGAGGCGCAGCTGAGGGAGCACAGAGAGATCAAGGAAGCGGTAGTGATAGTGCGGGAGGATACGCCGGGGGGCAAGCGGCTGGTGGCGTACTACACGACGGCGGTGGCGAAGGCGGAGAGGGAGTCGGTGGGGGCAGAGCAGTTACGGACACACCTGAAGGCGAAATTGCCGGAGTACATGGTGCCTAGTGCGTTTGTAGTTTTGGAGTCGATACCGCTGACGGCGAACGGGAAGGTGGATCGCAAGGCATTGGTGAGTGCAGCGAGACCTACGAAAGCTGAACCGAACCTCGAGCCACGAGACCTAACGGAATTTCGGCTCGCCGAGATATGGAAGTCCGTTCTCCAAATCAGATCGATAGGAATAAGAGACGACTTCTTCGATGTCGGAGGACACTCGCTACTACTACTGACTCTGCGGGCAAAGATAGAGCGCACGTTCGGACTAAAATGTCCCATTGGCGTATTCTTCCGGGCTCGGAGCATTGAGGGGCTAGCGCGCTACTTACGGGAGCGGGTTCCTAAATTGGCTTCCGAGTCTTTGGTGGAAATTCAACCTGCCGGCTCGAGGCCTCCGCTGTTTTGTGTGCATCCTCTCTGGGGATCGGTGATCTGCTACGGCCCACTGGCGGAACACCTCGGCCCTGATCAGCCGGTGTACGGCCTGCAATGTCGTGGTATCGAAGCTGATGGGGCAATGCCCAACAGTATCGAGGAGATGGCAGTCGAGTACGTCGATGCCATCCGTGCGCATCAGAGGGAAGGCCCGTATTATCTCGCAGGCTGGTCAGCTGGTGGACCGATTGCCTTTGAAGTAGCCCAGCAGCTCCGGCAACGTCGTCAGGATGTAGCATTGCTGGCGTTGTTGGACTGTAACCCGCCGCCGATGTCAGAAGAGGGTAGGGAGAGTGATGAGGCAGAGGAAAGTGATGAGGCAGAACTACTCGTTGAGGGACTAGCACCAATGCTCGGAGACGAACTGTGGCATTCATTAAGCACGTTACGGCGGCTCCCCTTAGAAGATCAAGCGCTATATATTATTGAGTACAGCAAAAAGAATCAGAAGGCAGTACCCGATATGGAGATATCACAGGCACGTCGGCTGTTTAGCGTCTTCATCAATAACTGTCGCCTTCTTCGCAAATACCGTCCGTCTGTCTATTCAGGACGTATCACTGTGTTTAAAGCCCTTGAATCAACTTGCGAAGCCCTCGGATGGGAACAACTAACACAGATTCCTATCGAGGTACACACCGTTCCGGGGAGCCACCAGACATTGGTGAATCGCCCACATGTAACGGATCTAGCTAATAAATTGGCCGAATGTATTCAATGTTCTGTGCACTCCAACTAGGCAATGCACAGTTCCCGCGATGCCTTCAACCAACCTATGGACCTTTCATTAACGACACCTTGCTGGTCTGACCGGCACCAGAGGTTAAGAGATGAAACGAGAACTGGAAGAGCAATTCCTGCTGTTGACGCTGGAGGAGAGGCTTGCCGCCAATCGAAAACAGTTGGAATTAATCGAAGGTCTTTTGAGGCAAGAATACGAAAAGCCACCCGGAGACAGGAAGTACAACCTCATGATTTTTTTGGGTGCGGAACGCCGCGTATACACCGCGATCATCGGAGAGCTAGAAGGGATAAGATCGCAGCGCCGCGAAACCTCGGGCACCGAATCTTGCGCGCTACTACCATCCCGAACCGCGTAACTGCCGCCTGCCCTATGGGAATGTTCTTGAAGGAATGTATAAAATTTGACCTACTGTATAATCATTCAGTAATTATATGCATCAGTGGTATAAAATTGATAAAATCAATTCTCACGGATCCGTGTTCAGTTGGATAGCACACTCTGGCTATACCACCCCGAAACAGTGGCAGGTTAGCTGCTGCAATATGTTGTTTGCTTCGTCCCTATTTCGTGCGCGCAACATTCCCTATTGTAGGAGGGACGCATGACGAAGATTTTCAAAATACTGTCTCAAGGCGGTATAGGTGATGCGCTACTTCTTACGCCATCGCTTAGGGCGATTAAGAAACGATATCCTTTAAGCCGGACACATATCTTCTGCACTACTCCTGCCCATCTTCAGATCTTCAAGAATAATCCGTTCATCGACAAATTAGAGTTTGGATCGGTGTGGAGACATCCGATTCAGACAATCCGCACTATGCAAGGATGGGCAACTTATGACTATCGATCTGATTATGGGATTTGGCTACCGAGCCTGACATCTGATAAACACGCAGCTAAGATTATAGCGGAGTGGCTGGGTGTGTCGCTTTCGACAGAAAGCGTCGAATTATTCCTCAATGCGCAGGACGAAGCGCGCGGCGCGAAACTTCTGATGCCCTACAAGAATTGTGTTGTCATTCATCCGAAAGCAGCGTTCAGCGCAAACAAGGATTGGATATGGGAAAGATGGCCTGAACTCGTTGAGCGGAATCCGCAATATACGTTTATTCAAATCGGAAGCAGCGGTGAGGACTATGTCAAGGGGTGTGTTGATCACCGTGGAATATCGATACGAGACACGGCCGCCGTAATCAAAGCTGCAAACGCTCTTGTCGCCGTGGATTCGCTGTTCGCGCACGTTGCTGCTGCCGTTGGGACAAGAGCGGTGGTTTTGTTTGGAGCAACAACGCCGGTCATATGGGGCCACCCGGGCAACGTCAATTTATACGCTGGAGTTCGATGTTCACCTTGCATGGATATTTTAAGATTCGAGGCATGTCCGTACGGAAAGGAATGTATGGTCGAATTGAGCGTTGCAACAGTTGAAACCGCACTGAACCTTGTGACGCTGCCGTCCATCAGCACAATAAAAGCCTGATGTTCCGTTGCGAGTTATACGCGGCGGTTTGAGGCTAGCGTCCCGGAGTATCGTCGGCAGTCGCGCGATGGAGCCGTTGGAGTGATATCTCGGCCGGTTAGATGGCGTTCGCGCTTCCGAGCGCTATCCACGGAATGCTGGCATACGAGCAGTTCCCAAATGACAGTTTTACCCGTCGAGGTGCAATGTGAAAATTGTTTTATTTCAGAAGACCGTTTACTTGCCTCCTTGGGGCGGTACCAATAAATCAAACAGACTTATTCTTGAAGCACTCGCAGAACGAGGACATGAGTGTTGGGCCGTGGCTCCGGCCTGCGGTGCCCAGGCTTGCCGAACAATCGATGAATTTCGCACCGCGCTGAAAGAACGTCAACTGTCATTCGAGACCGTGGATTCGAGTGCCTACAGATTTGAACAAAACGGAGTGAGAGTTATCGCGATCTCCGATAGTGGAAAGATGTCCTCTTGGGTAGCTCGCACAATCCTCGAGCTTGAGCCCGATTGGGTTCTCGTAGCCTCCGAGGATCCGGGGCAGGTTCTGTTGCGGGCTGCGCTGAGAGCTGCTCCTACACGAGTCATATACCTGGCGCGAACTACTATGGCCCTGCCTTTCGGCCCCGCATCGCCGGTGCGGAGCCCATCAGGAACAGAACTTCTGCGCCAGACTGCCGGTATCGTTGTGGCCAGCCAATATCTAAGAAACTACTGCAAGCGGTGGGCTAACCTTGATTCGGTTGAGCTACCAATCTCCCCAAACGGTCCCGGACCGTTTCCGTACTTCGGACGTTATGACAGTGGTTTTGTTATGATGCTTAATCCATGCTTGTATAAAGGAATTACGATTTTCTGTGCGCTTGCCCAAGCTTTGCCGCATGTGCACTTTGCTGCAGTTCCGACATGGGGAACGACAAAAGACGACATGTATTTACTGGAGCAAACACCTAACATTAGCGTGCTAGCCCCCTCCGACGATGTCGACAATATCTATGACAAAGCACGTGTCATTCTGGTGCCGTCGCTATGGGCAGAGGCAAGAGCGAACGTCATCACCGAGGCGATGTTACGTGGCATACCCGTCCTTGCGAGTGATGTGGGCGGAACTTCAGAGGCGAAACTCGGCGTCGATTACCTGCTTCCGGTCAACCCCATTACTGAGTTCACCAACGAATTGGACGAGCGCTTACTGCCAGTCCCGCAAATGCGCGACCAGCCTTTGAGTATTTGGCTCGACGCACTTAGTACCATAACGAATGATCGGATCCGGTACGAAAAGGTCTCAAAGGAATCTCGTGAAGCTGCCCTGGTCGCTAATCACAATGAGACAATCACTCATCTAGAAAGCTATTTGCGGCACCATTAGGGAGGCTCTCTGAAATGGCTGTCGGATCTAACACCGACACAGCTCCACAAATGCTCGCGCACTACGCCGACCTGAAGGTGGACTCCTTATTGGTGAACATACATTTAGAACATTATGACGATCCATTGCTGCACAACGGAGAAATCGACGTAGCCGATCCACAGTTCTATTTTGCAGACAGTACGACTGAATATCCGTTGTGGAATGAGGTAAGGGCTAAGATCCTTTCACTTGCAAGAGCGCATGGATTGTAAAAATTCTGCCGCCATTGAGCTGTGGAGGCGGCGTTGTTGTTTTCAGAGACAACTGAGGGCGGCTCGACGCGTATAGAGTCGATCTCTCCCATTCTTTCGGACGCAAAACACAGAAACGTGAGCGCCGAATAATAGAGCGGAGCGAGGATCATTGGCAAAGGGTACGACTGCGGCCGGGAGAAACATGCCAATTGGTGGCTCTCTGCCTGTGCGGCGGCCACATTTGGGGTTCAACTTTTTTGACCTTGATATGTTTGCTCGCGGTACGCCATATGACGAGCTGGCACGGTTACGAAAGAATGCACCTGTATCATGGCAGTTGATGCCAGAAGGCGAGGGCACGGACGGCTTTTGGCTCATTACTAAACACCGGGACATCTGCGAAATTGAAAAAAATACTACTCTCTTCTACTCGCACGCAGGGTCTGTGCTTATCGATGCTCCCCCGGCAAACGCTCCACCGGCTTTGATGATGGTTCGCGATGGTTTCGCTCACCTCGACCCACCCAGACATACTACATGTCGTCGCCTCATTTCTCCATATTTTGCACCTCCTACGGTTGCAATGCTCGAAGGGTGCATTCGAACGCATACATCTCGTCTGCTCGACCGCGCAATGTCGCTGCGTCACTTAGAATTCGTGGACGAAATGGCCGTTGCGCTGCCGGTAAGAGTTGTGTTCGGAGAAGTGCTCGGATTTCACCCGGATGACCTGCAACGTGCTGCGCAGTGGGGCAGTCTTTTCAATCGCGTGCATGCTGTTCGACAAACGGACTACGAGTTCGATGCCCTTCGCGTTTCGGCTGCAGTGGCGCTGAATCAGATGTACGAGTACGCACTCAACTCGCTGCAAGCGCGGCGCAAAACACCGACTGGCGACATTCTCAGTGTATTGGCCAATATGAGAACCGCTGACGGAGAGCTGCTGACAGAGGAAATGTTCACGAGCTATTTTTGGTCTCTTGTCATCGGAGCATTTGATACAACAGCCGCTACAATCGCGGGTGGCGTTCTGGCCCTAAACCAATTTCCCGCAGAGCGGGAAAAACTCTATACGGACCCGTCCATGGTCACTTGCGCCGTAGAAGAAATGCTTAGGTGGGAGACCCCAGTCATTTATTTCAGACGAACCGCATCAGCAGATACGAAGATCCGAGACAAGAACATCAGACGAGGGCAGCGTGTAGTCATGTGTTATGCGGCTGCGAACCGGGATGAAGAGGTTTTTACAGATCCTAATGTGTTCAACATTGTGCGGCATCCAAATGAGCATCTCGCCTTTGGATATGGACCACACTTTTGTTTAGGTGCGAGCCTGGCGCGCCTCGAAATCAAGATCTTCTTTGAGGAAATGTTGATTCGCGGGATTCATTTTGAGGTATGCGGAAACATTGTGCGTGAACGGTCGAATTTCATCAATCGGATCATAAGAATGCCTGTCAAAGCTTCAGTTGATTGAGCAAACTCCACGCAATGCGATTGACGAGAATTTCCAGCTCATCCGAAACTTAACTACGCTGCTGTATGCATGTACGTAGAGCCTTTACCTTGGAGGATACTCGTGGGTGAAGAACAGAGCTTCCGGCAAGCGTGCCACTGCACATTCACCAGGGACACGTTCGATCACGAGACACCCCGGCAACTTGTATCGGGTGATTTGACTGCTCTAATCGAAAGGGTGACGCACTCGGTGATGGACAAAATTACTTTGTCGCAGGGCGGGATTCCTACATTTTTTGACAATCTAATACTCGGGACGTGTTCTATTGCACAGAACCTAATCACACGTCATTGCGGACCTAACTGTAGTGGACTCGAAACAGACGTCGCAGAGATTCAGAATATTTTACGGGAGTACATGGAGCGCGATCATGGGCAACGGTTCACAGAAGTTAAAACACGCATTGCAGAGTCTCGGCGAAGATCAAGGCGCCCATGGGAGTTGCAGAGCGCTCAAATGGCGCCATCACAAGGGGTCTACGAGTGTTTGCACTGGCGAGGCATGGCTCTGTTCAAGACTGCGTTTGACTTTGCACTTTATCCGATGATGCTGTGGGAGATAAAGCCGCGATCAATCTTAGAGCTTGGGTCAGGAACAGGAGCTAGCGCGGTCTGGTTATCAGATGTATTATCAACCTTTGGAGTACCTGGGCGTGTCGTTTCGGTGGATCTAATCAAGCCGCCCATCGACTGTCCGGGAGTGCAATTCATAAGCGGGGACTGCAACAACATCGAAACGGTTCTCCCGATGGATCTCCTCAAAGGGCTGCCTCATCCGTGGGTGGTCATCGAGGATGCACATGTCAACACGGGAGGAGTCCTGAGGCACTTCCGCCCGCTATTACGACCGGGTGATTACGTCATCGTTGAAGACAGCGAAAACAAGATCTCGACACTCAACCAATTCGCAAATGAAGTCGGGTCGGAATTCATGGTAGATACCAGGTACACAGATTTTTTCGGGCGAAATGCAACCTGCAGCAAAGACTCGATTTTCGTGAAGGTGCAATAGATGTAGCCCGATCCCGATGTATCGACTATGGTTTCGATCCCATCTTACGGCTGCTTGGCCTGTCATATCCTACGGATGATTTACGAATAGAGCAGACAGAGCTTCTCTTGCCTTAAGTATTTCTTTAGGAGGAGCTTCGGCTAACGAAGTATTGACGGCGATACATACGTTTCGCAATTGACTGCCAATGGCAAGGTGGATCACAAGGCCCCTCCGGTACCCGACTTCAATGGGCAAGTTCAGTCCCTGCTAGAAGCCGAAGGGCTAGAAAGTTGCCGCACGATGAGAGATGCGACCATTCTCGGGGCCGGGAGAAAGCGCACTAGCTTCGCAGGGCTTCGTGTGCTGCTCCTTATAATATGTGCGCTGCTGATTGGGGGTATTTTCATTTGGCAGGCAATAGCCGTTTCGGGCAATCCTAACCCCCTTGCACGGGATACTAGCCGTCCAGTGGCAGCCCTCGATGTCGGCGTGCTCGTATTCCGTGAGGGACTGGAGTGCGTGCTTGTGCTTGCGGCCATTGCAGGGGGTGCTGGTGAGAAACGCGAAGCATGCCGGGGTCCGATCGTGGTCGGCGCGGCAGTCGCGCTCATATCGGCGGTGTTGACTTGGTTCGTGACGATTCACGTTCTTAACGATCTGAGCCGCAGCATTTCGGCGCTCGCGCTGCAAGCTGTGACAGGCTTGCTTGCGATCCTGGTCTTATTGGTTGTGATGAACTGGTTCTTTCACAAGCTCTACTGGACGGGGTGGATTTCTTATCACACCAATCGGAAACGCGTGCTCCTCACTGACTTGAATGGCGCTGCTTCTCCGCGATTCCGTTGTCTCGTGGGCATGGCCATGCTCGGGTTTACGTCGGTCTATCGCGAAGGATTTGAGGTGGTGCTCCTTCTGCAGAGTTATCGGCTCAGGCTTGGGACAGAACCTGTAATCTGGGGCGTCTCCATAGGAATTGGTCTCTCCGGTCTCGTCGCAGTTCTGACCTTTCTGGCGCATCAGAAACTGCCGTATCGAAAGATGCTGGTTTTAACGGGGATTCTGCTGGGCATTGTCCTGGCTGTCATGGTCGGCGAGCAGGCGCAGGAGATGCAGCTTGGGCACTGGATCCCGACGACAACAATTCCGTCGCTGGCTCGGTTTTTTCCTGCATGGCTCGGCCTCTGGTTTTCCGTTTTTCCCACCGTGGAAACGCTCCTGGCACAGGTAACCGCGGCATTTTTCGTGCTGGGCTGCTACGTCGCTGCGAGCCGGTCGGAAAGAAGGTGATGCCGGCCACGGTGGAAAGTGTCTTCAGGTGAAGTGATATTGCAGCACGGGCGTTTGCCCCTTGGGCGCCCCGGCGCGTTTCCGGTGCGGCCGCTCGCTCAATCCGCTTTCGTCGACTAAGACTAATGATGCGCCTTTCTTTCTGGGATTCTTTTAGCCTCCGGCCAGCGCTGCTGTTTCCACCGGCAGATCTTTTCCTCGTCCCGCTCCAGCGCTCGGCCGGCCGGAGGTTGCGGCGTCCAGCCCAGTTGCCGCGGGATGCGCCAGGCGGTCCGCAGACGCGTTTCCTATCCCAGGGTTTGTGGGCCCGCTCGAGTCCCCGCACGATGCGTTTCAACTCGGCCGCGCCCGGCCTCTTGATCGCCTGCCGCCCGCCATGCTGGAGTTGCTCGGCCCAGCGGCTCAGCGACCGGCGGTGCACGCCCACTCGCCCGATTTTCCATCACCTGAGAACCGCACAGAGACCGACAACTTCCTCCACGTGCTTGCCTACTGTCTGCTGGCGGCCATCAAGCACCGGTTCTTGCTGGTGGGAGTGCACACCTCGTGGTGGAGCTGCGCCAACATCTCCGGACGCACCAGGTCGTCACGCTCGTGCTGCACGAAGCGGATAGCGACCAGGTGTTGAAAATCCGCAAGGCCACTACGCCCGAATCCACGCACCGCGAAATTCACGCCACCCTCGGCATCCCCGCCGAGGTCAGCAAACCGATCAGGACCTGGATACGCCAAACGAGTAGTGACGAAAAAATCCTAAGTTTACGTTATAGAAAATACGGGATCAGATTTTGAAAAGTGTGGAGATAGGAGTAATGTCAGGGGCCGTGACCGCGTGATGCGTTACCTCAAGTCCAATGCATGGTGCGTATTGTCCAGAGCAAACCCCGGAGCTGCCACCAGACTGGTGTGTTTTCCCTATGGTGGGGCTGGCGCGTCGATTTTTGGAATGTGGCATCGGTGGCTCCCTGAAGATGTGGAAATATGCGGAATTCAGTTGCCCGGGCGTCAGAATCGGATCCTGGAATCCCCTTTCACCCGAATCCCGCCTCTCGTGATGGAGCTTGGCGCGGCGCTGGTACCTTTGTTAGACAGGCCGTTTTATTTTTTTGGACATAGCATGGGGGCAATTCTCAGCTTCGAGATGACTAGGTGGTTGCATCGTAACCGAGATCTTATGCCCAAGTCTCTGTTTGTATCAGGCCGGCGGGCGCCACAAATTCCTGACACCGATCCACCACTTCATATGATGAATGAGGAAGACTTTCTCGCGGAGATTAATAAGCTGCATGCAACGCCGAAAGAGGTTCTTGCGGATCCCGCCCTTCTCCGATTGGTCCTCCCAGCGCTCCGTGCCGACGCGGAGCTTTGCGAGACATATGAGTACGTTAGCGATGCTACTTTATCATGCCCGATTGTCGCGTTTGGTGGAACAGATGACGATGAAGAAACTCTGGAGCGGATGAAAGCCTGGCATTCGCAAACGAGCGGTCCTTTCTCCTTGCATGCAATTCAGGGCGATCATTTTTTCATACACTCAAACGAACAGCAGGTTCTGGCGTTGTTGCGAACGGAATTACGAAGAAGGTGAGCTACTCCATCTTGATGGCAGGTAGGCTAACGCCTCCCCTGCTCGCGCCAAGCGGAGAACTCGGCCGGAGTAGGCGGAATTCTACTCGCTCCTCGAGAGGATTTGCGAGCGTAATCACGACGACGCCCTCCGGGTTCGTTACTGGCGGATCGCGTAGAATTTAGCCCGATGCCCAGAGCAACGGCGAGGATGGCGACGGCGGTGAAGGCGGGGGATTTCCGCAACATGCGCGCCCCGTAGTCCTGTGATAGCTCTTCAAGCCATACGATGCCCCACACTTTCCGAGTGTCTTCCATCACGCGCGTCACGTTGCCGAATTTGTGCAAAGCCGCATAGCGCGCGTCTTCGGGCGACATGCCGCGCTCAATATTTGTCGTGTCTCCCTCTCAATGAGCTCGCGAATGTCCGCGTCCAATCCTTCCAACATCCGCTTTCTGGGTCTCATTGATTCGCTCATGACGTAAGAGTTTGCCTTGCGAGAGGAAGGATCGACTAAGTATTTGTTGCGAGCCGTTCAAAGGAAATGAGATGAGGACGACTGTGACGAAGGTAGAAGCGACTGTGATAAAGCAATTGGACGAGAGCGCGAAAGTGAAACAAGATCTCAGGAGCATGGCCGGCGAGATCGTCGGGCTGGCCGAAGACATGTATGCCTGCCTGAAGAAAAACGGCAAGGTCTTCTTATGCGGGAACGGGGGTAGCGCGGCCGATTCGCAGCATCTTGCCGCGGAGCTGGTCGGTAAGTTCCTCCAGGACCGTAGGGCATTGGCGGGTATAGCACTTACGGTGAACCCGTCCGTGGTCACCGCCGTGAGCAATGACTGGTCATTCGACGACGTTTTCGCGCGGCAGGTGCAGGCCTTGATGTCGAAGGGCGATTTGCTCATCTGCATCAGCGCCAGTGGAAACTCCCCGAACGTGTTGCGCGCGGTCGAAGAGGCCAAAAAGATCGGCGCACGGACGGCAGCGCTTCTAGGCAAAGGCGGAGGCCGCACCGCGCCGGTGGTGGATCGAGCGCTTGTTGTGCCCTCGAGTGTCACGCCTCGTATTCAAGAAGCCCACATCACGATCGGACACATCGTGTGCGACCTGGTCGAGCAATGGTTTGTGAGTGGGCGAGCCCCACAGTCATTATTGCGATCACGCCGGACGCCATTGGCAGTGCGGCGGAGACTGTGAATGCTGTTGCGGTCTTCCCGCGGAGCAGCACGACCATAGCGAATGCCCCATCGAACTTCGAAACTTCGAGCCTGCCCAGAGCATGAAGCCGAGGCTGTACGTAGCATGGAGGAAGCCATGCTTTCCGAGCTCGACGCCGAGTTCACGAAGTAGCGAGAGCGGTCGCAATGCCAATGCGGTTGCGCCGAGACCGAAATGGACAAGTTTGTTTGTCGGCTTCTGCTTGCCCTCCACCGATTCGCTCATTCGCGACTTTGTGGAGAGAGGACCGCAGCTTTTGAGAATGGTGCGGTCCCAGAGAGCGAGCGCCACATTGATACTCTGCCTTTAGATCCGTGACTCGTACGTCACCTCTGTCGAGGCGTCAAGCCGGAGCGTTTGCTTGTTGATGGCGTATCGCCGAACTGAATCGGACATCGTAGTCCAGAACGTGCAGCTCAGGTTGCCTGACAGCTTGCCAGATCAGGCGTCTAAAGCTTTCTCTAAACTCCAACATTCGTTCTCTCGAAAAGAGATCCTGTCTGTACACGACCGTGAATTCAAGAGCTTCGTCCTCTATAACATGCAATGTCAGATCGTGTCTCCCAACGCTTTCGATGTGTGTCGAGACAAACTCGCAAGTCGCCCCTGGCAACCGAAATTCGGACTCTTTTCGCACATTCATACTTAAGGCCACCTGATAGAGCGGATCACTAACGGAATTTCGCTCTAGCACTCCAGTAAGTAACGAATAAGGTAATTCGAGATGCTCGTAGTCCGCCTGGCTAAGTTCATGCACTCGCGCCAGCAGCTCTTGAAATGTTGGCTTGCCGGATAGGCTCGTACGCAAGACGATGATATTCATAAAAAGACCTATGAGGCCCTCCAGTTCGGATCTGCTGCGCAGTGAAACTGGAACCCCCACCGTGATATCGTCCTCCCCGGTGTACCGAAAGATGAGCACGTTCAGAGCGGCCAGAATGAATGTGAACATGGTGACGTTTTGGCGTCGGCAGAGGTCCCGTATCTCTTCGGTCTCAGCCGAACTCACCACGAACGATAAGCTGCTGCACGATGAGAAGGGAACAGCAGGTTCAACGTTATCAGCTGGCAGTCGGACCGCCGCTCGAACACTAGCCAGTCGAGTTTTCCAGTAGCAGACAAGTCTTTCGAGACGCTGTCCCTTTAAGCGCTGTCTTGACCAGACTGCATAGTCGCTGTATTGTACGGGCAGCTGTTGGACAATCGCTTTACTATCGCCCGCGCAAAGCAATTCATAGAATCTCTGAAGTTCTCCTAGAAATATTTTGACAGACCAACCATCGCTTATGATGTGGTGAAACGCAATTAAAAGGATGTACTCCCGCTCATCCATCTTGAGGAGTTTCACCTTCCATAGTGGCCCTGTTATCACATCGAACTTAAGCCTAAAGTTTTCCGCAATCAGCCTGGTTAGAGCTTCGCTCGTTTGTGGCTTGGGAAGCTTTTGCAGGTCGGTAATCTCGATCTCACTAACGATTTGAGAAGCAATCATTCGCACCGGAGAGCCGTTGCTGATCTTAAAGGTCGTTCGCAGGGTCTCATGTCGTATCACGATTTTCTCAACGGCCTTGCGGAGCGCTGCGATATCGAGAGCTCCACAGAGCCGCACAGCACCCTCAATAATCAGTGTAGACTGTCCTGGAAGAACTCTCGAAATATACCACAGCGTTTCTTCGCTAAAGGAAAGCGGCGCCTGTTTCTTGAACTGTACAATAGGAATATCAGAGAAATCTAAGTCAACAGGGTTTGTTGGTTGCTTTGACCGACGGTCATTTATGGTGGCGCTCATCCCGGCAATCGTTCCCGTTAAAACCGCTGCTAGTGGGAGTTCAATTCCGAAGTACTTCCGAACCCGAGCAATCACCCTGTTGGCCATCAGAGAATCACCACCCGATTCTAAAAAACCACTGTATAGTCCTGGATTATCGATATCCAAAACCTCGCTCCAAATCTCGGCGACAATGATCTCTGTTGGCTTGCCGACAGTCACAAAATTCGAACTCGGTTTGGCCAACGAACGCGTTTTCTCGTTGGCAGCCCGCTCCTGGGCGTTCGGCAGACCGCGGTTCTTTGCTCGGACGAGATCAACGGGGCGCAAAAAGTCGTTCTCCGGTAACTGGAAGTCGGTTAAAGCGCAAAGATCGATCAAGGGCGTTACGTCCTTGACTAATCGATTGAGTAACATAAGAAATCCATAATCTCCGAAAACGTGCGACGAGGTCGATGGCTTGCCACTGTGACCTGCCAACTTGTTGACGGAATCAGCGATAGCCATAAGTTCCTTCCATCTTCCGGACCGCTGATACGCAAGATCCTGTTCTGACGCGCCGTCGTGAAAATCGCAAATGCTGATCCCAGTATTGAAATGTTTTTCTACGAAGGAAATTAGTTTGGCCGTCATCGGGCTAGCGCACGCCGGGTCTGAAAATAGCCCAGTGCAATGAAATCCCGGACTGAATACTGGATGGAAGCCTGTAACGTTAACTTCGATGACAAAAAACTTGCCACTTTGATCTTGGGCGACATCCCAAGCAAGAAGCGAGCCCAACACAATTGCGTTGGGCAAACGTTTCAGCACCGTGAGGACGTAAGCGTCGACATTCTCTCTTTCGCTTTCAGAAACCCTCCCGAAGTCGAACCTGTGGAATGTTAAACCGCTTACAACTTGCTCCTCGAATGTAATTACCCTGTATTCCCTCACGACGGCAATGCGCCGCTGTACAATAAATTTTTCATCTGTCAAATGGTCAATCAATTCGATGCTGTCATCAAGACTGTCTAAGGCGGCTTCCGACTGTTCAACAGTTCCCGCTTCACTCGATCCGTACCCCAGACTTGGCTTTATCAAAAGCCCCTCGTTGCCAAGGTTACGGAGCTTCTGCTTTCGCTCCACCTTGGACAAAGGACCGAACTCTCGTGCGAAACCGCGGGTCGCTGGGATAGAATCCGGATAATAGTGTCGGAGAATTAATGCCTGCACGAGTTTGTGTTCGAAACGCCAGTTAAAGACGCGGTTTTCGTCAAACCCCAGCAAGCCGAGAAGATGCCGTACCAGGATTCCTGGTATTTGACAGCGTAACTCGCGGCGATATCGACTTGCTTCGGAGGAAGAAAGACGCAGCGGCTCACGGGGAGGCGTAGTCGTTCTCGGCCCCCTAAAATCGCTCATGCTCGCTATTATTTCCCGAGCTAATTCCACCTCTCGCGGGTGCCACTCCCCCCCGTCTTCGGGCGCCTTGAGACCGAGATTATAACGATTATTTTTCATTCGTTATTCCCATTTGCTGTAATTGGGTCTCGTCATCAAAACGCGACAAGAAATTCCGATCGACCTTGCGGTTTGGCGTCAATGGCAGTCTATTAAGAGCAATAAATAACGACGGAATCATATATTGCGGAACTCGAGAACCCAAGAATGCTCTAAGCTCTGCACGCGAGAGCGGAGCGTTCGGCACGAGGTACGCAACGAGACGTGCAACGCCGGTCCTGTTTCTTTGCTCTACAACAACTGCCTCCTTTACACTCGAATGCTCCCGAAGAACCGCCTCTATTTCGCCTGGTTCGATACGGTATCCATGAAATTTGATTTGATCATCCATGCGGCCAGTAATTTCAAGCTGGCCGTCGGGTGCTTCGTGACCAACATCGCCAGTTCGGTACATTCTCTGACTTGGGTCTGGAGAGAAAGGGTCCCTCAAGAATTTGGAAGAGGTTAGGTCCGGTCGATTGACATATCCCCGGGCTACGCCAGCACCGCTAATGAAAATCTCACCGGTGCATCCGCGCGAAACTGGCGAAAGAGATTTATCAAGAATATAGATCTGCGTGTTTCTAATGGGTCGTCCCACAGGGATCCGTCTCATCGAAGAAGTAATATGGCATGCGGTTGACCAGATAGTCGTTTCGGTAGGCCCGTATAGGTTCCAGAGTGAAGAAGATTTGCTGAGTAGTTCTGAAGCGAGCTCCCTCGACAAACGTTCACCACCGCACAGGATCTTCAGACGTGAGCTTCCCTGCCATCCACTATCCAGGAGCATGCGCCAAGTCGACGGCGTAGCCTGCATCACCGTAGGCGCACACCTACTGATATCTGAAATCAGAGCTCTAGCATCCGCAGCAGTTGCTCCGGACAGCAAGACCACACATGCGCCAGTAATCAATGGAAGGAATATCTCGAGACCTGCGATATCGAACGAGAAACTCGTAACAGCCAGCAACCTGTCATCTGATTTGATTCCAGGTCTTTCCTGCATTGCGAGCAATAGGTTACTTAAAGAACCGTGAGTTATCTCTACGCCTTTTGGCTTTCCGGTCGAGCCCGAGGTGTAAATGACATAAGCTAGATTGTCGGATCGTATCTCGATTTCCTGGTTTCGGTCCTGATTTGTGCTTGCACTTAATTCTTGAAAAGTAATCATCGGACACGGTGGTGTCAGCCCAAACAGCGATTTTTGCGTCACGAGAACCTGTGCGCGAGCGTCTTCAATCATGAAGCGAAGACGCTCTACGGGAAGTTCCGGATCGAGAGGCAGGTAAGCCGCCCCGGTTTTCAAAACGGCTAAGGGGCCCAAAATCATCTCCAAGGACCTTTCCAAACAAATACCGACAAGGACACCGGGGCCCACTCCCATCATCCGAAGGCGACGAGCGGCCCGATTCGCGCGCTGGTTCATCTGGGCATATGTCAGATGTTCGCTTCCCATAATGGCTGCCGTCGCGCACGGATGCTGACGTGCTTCCGATTCAAATATGCTAACCACGGTTAAGTCCGATCGATAAAGGGGCACGGTATTGTCCGACAGCCTTCAATGAAAAGGGACGACCAGGCAAGTAGGAAAAGATGAGTAACGGATTCGGCCATCCTCCCGTTCGGCCGCACACGACGCGATTCGCCGATCCCTTTCTGGCCAATGAACAAGCCGGGAATCGTCGCGAAATATATAGCTCGCAATCAGTTTTTGCGCATCAAAATACGCATTCCATTTTTCCGAAATGCTTCGCCCCTAGATCTGTTGTGGGAGTCTCGGGCTTCTAAGCCCACCTAAAGCGGCCGTGCAGCACCAGCGGATCATTCGAGAGCAGTTGCCATTTCAATTCTGTGGAGACGCCGTGGCAATTTTATGCTAATTAGTGTTTTATCGTCAGAAACGGCCTGTCGACTTAAATCGTGCCTCTCTGCGAGTGAAAGAATCTTATCAAGTTGTTGTGTCTCGAGTAAATCCACTACGCGCCGGCGCGTGCCCACATCATTCCAGCCTTCTTCAAACACACCAGACAAGCCGTCGGAGAAGAGCAGCAACATGTCTCCGGGCGAGATCACCGCGCTTCCGTAATCGATCCATTGGAGGGCGCTTGGCTGGCCTGTGAGAGCTCCAAAGGATTGTGGCAGACCACACGAGTTGCGGAATTTCTTGCGTACCATCACGAGCCGTACATCCTGATTAATCTCCTTATTACGACTTGCCCAAGAGTCAACGCCGGCGGTTTGATTCCTGGTTAGACGCGTCGCGGTTCGGTCCCCTCCAATGTGAAGCAACCCGGTATCGCCAATGTGGCCATACACCGCCCGGAGTCCGACCACGCATACGATAGTAGCGACGGCAGCTGGTAGATCGTTGCTCAGAAAATCCGGTTGTGGAAGCGTCGCTGCAAAGCGTGCAATTCGTCGATTCGCCGCCGCAAACCCGTTAGCAATCGAAATCATTGCTGCCTGCCAAGAGCTGCCGATATATGCTCGCTGGAACTGGCCTATAGCCTCTTCAGTTACAATCTTAGCTGCAGTAACGGCAGGCGATGGACAGGGATAACGACCCTCGGCGTCGCGCGACCTCGTTACGCCATCCGCCACGCAAAAGATGCCTAGCTGACAGTCATACCGGAGGTCATCCTCGTATGGTTTATCGGATATTGTGTTCTTTAGGCTTGCTGCAGAGGCACGCAATAAACTGCATCTCGGATCCATACACCTGGCTCACTGATTACGGTTCATTATCTCCATTGATGCAACTGCCTCACGGATCCGGCCGAGTCCAGACAACCCCTGGTTCTCTCATATGGAGGCACTCCGCTCATCTGAAAGGAGGGATACTTCATCTGGTGCAGTTTCGAAACGCGCAACACTCCCGCTGGATTTCGCCAGGATCCGAAACAATTGATAGTTCTCGTTAGTTCGGATTACTCCGAGAATACTATCTGTCAGGCTTCGTCTTCCGGATAGGACTTCTTTAAACGCGCGCTCCCAGTTCCGTCGCATTTCCGCACGAGAGGTCAGTTTGTCGCACATATGGCTCTGAATGCTCAGACCATTTCTGTGCATTCTGCGGATGTACAGAAAATTATCGGAATTGCGGATGTGAAGATGAAAGAACGCCCTAAATAAGAACTGGGTGTCGTTTGCGATCTTGTAGTTTGTCGAAAATCCACCGGTCCGTTCGAAAGCTTGGCGGCAACACAGAGCGCTTGCATACAGGAAACAAGAGCGTCCCGGGTCATCTCGCAAGGAATTATTGACGTTTAACGGAAATCGAATTGCTTCGACGTGTCCGGAGATTTCATTCAGTCTCAATTCGTGACATCCAACCATGTCACATTTCAAACTTTCCAGTTCTCCGGTCATGACCGAGAAACGGTCATGCGTCGAGATGTCATCTGAATCGTGAAAGCCAATCAGTTGCTGCCTTGTGCTATCAATCAGATGCTGGCGAACGACGTAGGGCCCCATCGGAGTGGGCCGCACCTGAAAAAACGCGACGGGTGCATTGTTATGAACTACGTCTCGTAGATTCGAATCACAATCCGTGTCAAGCCCCACGTGGATAAGGATTCGCTGCCAGTTTGAGTTTCCACGAATGTATCTAAGGGACGCTTCTAAATGTGCTGACTCGCCCCGATGCGCCATGATGAGATCGATTCTTGGAAGAACGCTCAGGTCCGACGGAACCGACGTCAATACGGGCAGTTGCTTTACGAGCAAGCGCTGGCAACCAATGTTATTGCCGTTTGCAAGATCGCAAATCGATTTGTAGCATAGATGATCCAGCTTACCCACCGAGAGCGGCGCAAAGACTCTGATGATTTTCCGCAGAATATCCACAGTGCAGACAAATGAATCAACCACTCCGTCGTTACGAACTCCGGCTGTGGGGGCCAAACGTCTTTTAACCAACACTATGAAAGTGGAACTTTGCGAGCGCAGTTCCTTCGAAAGATTTTGAATGGAATCGCAGAAAAGTGGTAATAGTGGCGCGGCTACGATCGCGACCGCCACTGTGTCCTCTACGATTGCATCGGCTAGCGAAGAGACGCAAACGGCTTCTTGCAGAAGAACCTGCTTGCCAAGTGCAGGGCTTGACTCAAAGTCTGCGAAAGTTAGACCCACGACAAGCAAGCCTTCTAATTGATCGGAGCGGACGGCGCGTCGCCTTGTACTGACAATTCCGAGGTTCGGCGAATACAAATACATTAAGGTCTCCAACAGGAACTGTCCGTCACGGAGTCTGATGCACCTGAGCATTCATTTCGATTGATCCATCGAGTGTGATGAGCTGCCCATCAAACCGAGCCGGATGCCGGATGAAGCTGACCGAGTTTTCGTGGCACGACGAATAAGGGATTCTATATGCGCAAGGTGGCCCCGACAGAAATGAAACTACCCTCATTCACTATCTCGGGATCGACGTTAACTCTGAAGTTATCTTCTCACGTGCGGGAAAACGAGTCATTGGGACCAAGTTTCAGATCGAAAGCGGTCCCTGAAGCAATGCGCCAGAACTCCTCGTCAACATTCCCCTTTTCGCTGGGATCATGCTCCAACAATTGGAAATGGGCCTCTTCAGATGAGACCAAATGTTGCGGGGTTCATTGCCAGTAGTAGTAAACGTCACCCGAAGAGCTTCGTGACGTTTATACGCTAAAGAACGTGTTGAGTAGAATTGGAACCCCAAACCGCCGTTTCCAAGCCGCGAGGAGCGCGTGAAGTCGGGGGTAATAACTCTCGTCAGACCGTCCGGACACGGACCGTTCCGTCCGCGTGCACAGCGGCGGGCGCTTTCACTGCCTGTTCAAGCCAGAAACGCAAAGCCAAACGCTTTCGCAACTGGCTGGAGCAGCTAGGCAGGCTGCCGCCGCTGGTCGCCGCGTGTCCGCGCCTGCTCCACGACACCATAACCCAAGCCCTGTTTACCACATTTTCGAAATCATGTCAAGTTTTAAAAAATATATATATCTAGCTACTTCCCGTCGCAAAATAGCTTGATTTGACTGAGCTATTTGCATGCTTCTCATGATTTCGGTGTGCGGCTCGAAAAGACTTACGATCTTGTGCGGATATTTGGTGATCCCTTGAAACACTCGCGCCTCGGTCTGCCGTACCACCTGTCGCACATGCCCGGCCATCGTTTCTGAAACGGATCCCCCAACCAACCAAGACTCTGAGAGGTTGCGTGTACCAGTAGAAGGAACGATAATATTCTGGCTTGGTCAGATGAAAAGGAGCGGGCGCGCAGAAGATAGTGCAAGAACCCAGCTCACGTACGCATAATAGAATGCGTATTTTCTTAAGTAAGCTCTGTGCAGAGCTCGGATGAAAAGCAGGCCTTCGAGCGTTACGCACCCAACACCCGCACAACAAGGCCAAACATATTAGCCCGCCTTTCAGACACGCAAATCCTTGCACAAATGATGAGGAAGGTTGCATCATCTTCCTCCCCTGAACGGAGCAATCATACGGGAACGCCGATAAATGGTTGCTTTGGAATTGGCGGTGGAGGGGCTCGGTCCCGTCGGCAACATGAATGAGGGGGGCCCGCGCACTGCCGATTGTGAAATGCGGATGACCAACAAGTGCCGGAAAATAGCATGAGATTAGCAAGCAAAACGGCCAAACTTCCTTTTTTAATTTAATCATTTCCTCCATGATTGAAGTGGGGTTGCGGACCTCGCGGTCGAGAACCGAGGCCCGTGTCGCGTTCAGAGCGTAAGCATCCAGCCGCAGGGGCAGACCGCTGGGATTGGTTGGGATACCGACCAATTTTTCTGTTTGTTGCCCAGGAGATTACTGAGGAATAGAGCGTGGTTACTCGGTCGGGGCACACTTAAGGGAAGTGCTGTTGGAGCTCGATTCCAACGATTCCGACGTATGCGGACGAGAATATGGTTGGAAAGCCCGCCAGAGTGTTCATTTTTGATTTTCCAGCCGTGCTGGGATGTTCGCATTGTTGGTTGCTATAGCAAGCAAAACGTCGGTCCTTCTAAATTAATTTTCAAGAGAAGGTAAAATTTTAGGCGGCTTTCCTGCAGAACGATGAATTCGGTCTTACAGATTCTCGCGCAGAGCCGTTTTTTCCATGATAGTCTTGCTTTGATGTCCTCTAGAACCGGAAGGTCCTCCCGTCAAGAGGTGCTCCCAAGCACAAAAGGCATGCGAGGTGTGAAATGGCTACGCAGCAAGCACTTGGCACGAGGTCGGCCAAGAATGAAAGCAAGCACCGCGACCTTGGATCGCGTGGTTCGCTCCAGGCGGATACTATCATCGCGAACGCCCCGGACCCCGTATTCGTCGCAGACCTTGAAGGTAAGATTCTCCAAGCAAACAACGCGGTTTCGCAACTGCTGGGGTTTCGCCAGGATGAGTTGATCGAGCAATCGCTATCGCGGTTCATCAGCCCCGAAGAGACGCGGGAGTTCACCGCGGCGCTGCGGGAAGTGGTCGCGCGCGGCGTCACTCGCAACGCCCGGCTTAACCCGCGGAGTGCAAGTGGCGAGGTGATCCCCACGGCGCTGAACGCCTCGGCGCTCCGCGACGCGGACGGGAAAGTGATCGGAGCCATCGGAGTCCTGCGCGACATGCGCGAATTGGACAAAGCTCGAGCTTACGCGGAGAGCCTGATCAAGAACGCGCCGGATCCAGTATTCGTTTCTGATCTGGAGGGCAAGATCCTGCAAGCGAACGATGCGGTTTCGCAACTGCTGGGGTTTCGCCAGGATGAGCTGATCGAGCAATCGCTATCGCGCTTCATCAGCCCCGAAGAGACGCGGGAGTTCACCGCGGCGCTGCGGGAAGTGGTCGCGCGCGGCGTCACTCGCAACGCCCGGCTCAACCCGCGGAGTGCAAGTGGCGAGGTGATCCCCGCGGCGTTGAACGCCTCGGCGCTCCGCGACACGGACGGGAAAGTGATCGGAGCCATCGGGGTCCTGCGCGACATGCGCGAGTACGTGAAGGTCGTTCGCGACTTGGAAAAGTCTAAGACTGAACTGCAGGACAAGATACTCGATCTGGAGAAATTCGAAGATGTTGTTGTTGGCCGCGAACTGAAGATGATTGCACTCGAAAAGGAAGTGGAACTGCTGCGCAAGCAGTCGAATGGCTGAGGGAAAAGAGAACTGGTTGACCATGCCAGATACTGGGACGCAGGATCGTCCGAGAGGAGGCAAGACACCCGGAATGGCTGCCACGGGGACCGAGATGCTGAGTCACCGCCAAGTGGAAGAGCTAGAAGACCGCCTTCGCAAGCGCGACGACTGGCGTCGTGCGGTGCTCCATATTATGATGGACCTCAAAGAATCCAATCAACGGCTCAGCAACCAGCGTAAGGCGACGCTTCATATCTTGGTGGACCACGAGAAGGACCGTCGGCGTTTGCTCTCCCAAACTAGGCGGCTCGACAATTCGAGACAGGCCTTGTTGCATCTCCTACAAGACTCGAAGAGGAATAAGCTGCGTCTTGAAGCCACCAGGAAGGCCATGATCCACATCATGGGTGACCTGCAAAAAACCACGGAAGTAATACGGCGAAGCGAACAGGAACTTCGCGACAAGCAGGAACAGCTCGTTCAAGCCGGAAAGCTTGCCACGCTCGGAGAACTCACCGCGGGTGTTGCTCATGAACTTAATAACCCACTAAATAACATAGCGCTATTTGTGGGCAACGCTATCGACCTCCTAGAACTCGAAGCAGGTAGCGAGAAAGACGCAGTTCGCAGGTTGCGTAATGCCTTGGGACAGGTGCGGAAAGCCAGCGAGATCATCTCCCACTTGCGCACCTTTGGGCGGACAGCTTCGGCGAGCCGTGAGCGTATATCCTTGGGACTTTTGATTGATCGCGCCATCTCCTTGATGCGGGAGCAGCTTAGACTTCGCCAGATCGACATCACCGTCAATCTCGACCCTAAGGATTCGGTGGTTGTGGGAAATTCGATTCAGTTGGAGCAAGTGTTCCTAAACCTGTTGACGAACGCGCGTGATGCCGTCGCCGACTCGCCGCAGAAGGCAATTCGCATTTCCGGCGTCGTTCGTTGCGGTGCAGTGGAAGTTACTTTCGCCGATACGGGGCCGGGGATTCCCTCAGGGCTCGAGCGCCGCATCTTCGATCCGTTCTTCACCACCAAGGAAGTGGGGAAAGGCACAGGCTTGGGACTGTCGATCACTTATGGAATCGTGAAGGAACATGGTGGAACGATCTCAGTGGTGAGTCGACATGGTGAAGGCGCAACGTTCCTTATCACACTGCCTTTGGGTTCCGCCGCAGGGAGTGTGTCTCCGCCTGACGTTGTTTGAAGGTGAGAGCAAACCGATGGCGAAAGCTCGGGTACTCATAGTCGATGACGACGCTGACCTGCTGCAAGCACTTCCGGAGACCCTCCACCTCCGTATGACCGAAGTGAAGGTTGACACGGCTACGTCGGGCACGGATGCGCTTCGACAGATCCTCACTAGCCACTACGACGCCATCGTCACCGACATAAAGATGCCTGGGCCGGACGGACTTTCGCTGTTGGCGGAAGTCCAAGCACGGTGGCCCGGCACGCCCACGATCTTAATTACGGGCCACGGCGAGAATGAGCTGGCGATACACGCGCTTCGGGGAGGTGCCTTCGACTTCATTCAGAAGCCGATCGATCGTGACTACTTCGTAAGCACATTGCGCCGCGCGATTCAGATTGGCGAGTCTAGGCGCCGAACGAACGAACAGCAGGCGTCGTTAGAGCGTCACGCCAGCGAGCTCGAGCGTATCCTTGAAGACCGAACGCGGGAACTGCATGACGCAACTAGTCTTGCCGAGACTCCTCTGAAGTGGCTAGCGGGCTCCAGTCGGCAAATGCAGAAGGTTGTCCAACAAATCAGGCAGGTGGCCGACTCGCCGCTGACGATACTCGTGCAAGGAGAGACCGGAACCGGGAAGGAACTGGTCGCTCGCGCAATCCACCAGCTGAGTACGCGATGCAAGAAGCCATTTGTCGCTGTAGATTGCGGCGCGATCCCGGACACCCTGGTCGAGTCAGAACTTTTTGGGCATGAAAAAGGAGCGTTTACAGGCGCAGATCAGCGCAAGGAGGGTCGATTCCAGTTTGCAAAAGACGGAAGCATTTTCCTCGACGAGATTTCTAATCTTTCTTTGTCCACACAAGCGAAGCTTTTGCGGGTCTTGCAGGAGCGGCAGGCGCATCCGCTCGGTGGCAAGCATCCTTTCCAGGTTACCGCCCGGATTATCGCGGCGTCGAATTTGATGCTCCAGCAAGAGGCTCAAGCGGGCCGTTTTCGCCTCGATCTGTACCACCGACTCAACGAATTCACGATTCCGCTGCCGCCTCTGAGGGAGCGGGACGACATACTTGAACTAGCGAACGAATTCCTTGCAGAGGCCGGTATGGAATTCGGCTGGCCAGTTCGCGAGATCTCAGGAGCGGCTGCGGACATACTACGCCGCTACTCTTGGCCGGGGAACGTGAGAGAACTTCGGAACGCCATTCGCCGGGCTACCGTCTTCGCTTCCGAGGTAATCGAGCCGGCCGATCTCTCCTTTCTAACAGCCGACGTTTCTGTTACGACAGAGCGCTCCAGTCATGTAGCGCTCCACGGCCGGGCGCTGAAGCACATTGTTGATGCAGCCGTGACCGATGTGGAGACCCAGGCGATTCGCCAGGCGCTGAATGCCTCGGGGGGAAACAAGACGAGAGCGGCGCGACACCTCCAAATCGACTACAAAACCCTGCATGTCAAGATGAAGCAATATGGCATACCGGCAGGCGAGTTTAAAAAGGCTCGAGCGTATGAGCCCTAGCTTAGCTACACGTCGGGATCACCGACAAGAATTGGCGCGCTGTAGTGGTAAAACTTGCCAACTGGAAGTACATATTGGCGAAGCTATAAGTTGGGGCTACCAGGGGTCCCGAAGGGTGTATCCGTTCCGGGTAAGCAGGTGGATGGCTTCGGCAATTTGGGACTGTTTGGATTCTTCGGCCATGGTGTGCAGCCTACTATACTGAAGTTCGCGCTAGATGGTTCCCACAGCGAATTTTAGGAATGATAACGTCCTTTATCGTTTCTTATCCAGAGTGCGAACTGTTGCTCGATGGAAACGTACCGAAGGTCCTTCGATATGCCTGCAACCGTAATCTGTTCATGGGTCAAGAACGCGTCGTTAACTTAAAGTCCGGATCAAGAAAGCCCGACTGTATCAGCTTGCAAGTTATTTTTGCAGTTTCAGGATCAGGAAAAAGACAGGAATTGTGAACAGCGCGAGCAGGAACTGAATAGCAATGTAACTGCACAGCTGCGAGACGATCAGCCTGCGGGTGACCGTGGACTGTTGTTTAGGAGTCGGCGGAGAACCGGCCGCCGCTCCTGCAATCATCTTGCCCGCACGTCGAAATTTAAAAAGACACCATACTCCTATCAGCGCCAGAAGGAGATTGTGGTATTCGAGATAGCTGTTCCAATCAAAACGAACGGCTAGATCGGCAACCACATTCAGGATTGATGCGGCGGCCTGCGGCAACAGGAACAAGGCCCCGATTGAGTACAGGTAAATCGCATCCGCATTATCAGCAAAAGGAAAAAACTGGCGCTTACGTCTAAGCAGAAAGCGAAACAATGCTGCGTTGAGAACAAGGCTGCCTCCGACAACCAGCAGCCAATATGACTGTTCTAGATTTGAGAATTTGAGGATTGCCTGAAGCAGGGTTCTATCGCGATGGAACAGTTTCTCGCCCTCTCGGCCCACCTCCGCGCCCCCTTCCAATGCGCGTTCACCTATCTCGATAGCCAGCGCCGTTAATCTGGCCTGGCGAGCGTCGAAATACGCCTGTTCGTTCGGCGCCATCTGCGAACGCGGCTTGCCGGCGTCGCGTTCTTTAACCAGGGCGTCGAATTCGCGCTGTAGTTCCTCGGTCGGCCGACTATCCCTCGGAGCATCCTCATGCGCGGTCGCGGGGAGATGACCGGACACTGACGCCGCGCGGCGAGATATGTCCTCGATTTCCTTGTCGGAAGCGATCCGCCTTTCGATCTGTGTGGGAGGCAAGTCTCTGAAAGTCTTATAAATTGCGAGACCGCCATCGACGAACAGAGTGGGAACTATTATTGAAAGTATGGCGAATTTGAATGGCGAGTTCTTGAGTACGCCTTCTGTTGTCGCAGCGCTGCCGGAAGTCTTCAATATCCTGGAACGGTCGCGAAAATAATTCCACGTGTACGTAATCGTATCGACAGCTTTCATCCAGTATTCTCGGGCTGGAGTACTCATTGAGGTAAAAGTCTACCCGGAATGGCGCGAAAAGCAGGCGGCTGGTTTCTCGGAGCGATGGAGTGACTTTTTTCTCGGCTGCCGGATAATGAATGATAAAGGACGGTATCATTCATGACAGAGGTGTTTATGGCTACCAGGGAACGCGTCGAAGGTCATTCAGAGTCACTAAACAAGACAATTACCGAAGTGATGGAATTTTTGGATGACAATGCGGACAGGCCAGGTGGTTGGGGTGCGAAGCTTCGACCGTTTCTGCACGAGAAGCTCGCCGATCTTGCCGAATATTGGTACAAGCGCGGTGTCCGCCGCGGCCACATAGAAAGTCACAAGGAATTCAAAGAAACCGGTGCTCTTTCGCGAAAGCTTCGGTACACAGGAACGCGTGAGTTCTTTCACGGTCAAGAACGCTCCGTTCGCGTAACATCTCGAATCAAACGCAAACGCCATGTCGGTTGAGATCATCCCCGCATCTGCCCCGTGAGGTGGAGAGAATTGGCATATGAAGATCGTAATACTCGGGTGGGGATCACTGCTTTGGGATAGGACTCACAGGGAATTTGACAGACACCATAGCAAGTGGAAATTAGACGGCCCAACACTGAAACTCGAATTCTCTCGAGAATCAGCGTCCCGCCTTAACGCACTCACCTTGGTGATCGACCCGATTCACGATTCAGGGTTATCGGCAGAGGCCAAAGCTGAGCTTTGGCGGCTGAATATGTGTGGCGCGCACCGAGTTTCGTCGTGACACCGCTCCGGACCGCGTTACAGGTGGAACCTTGGTTCTAGATGGAACGCGCTAAGGACTATCGGAAATTGTTTGCGGAATTCTGCGGGTGATGCTCACAAGCAACTGGCAACGCACTAGGATTTGGAAATCGCTGCGGCAGGTTTCGCTTCGTTCATGTCGATAGCCGACGTGCCTGCGGCCTTCAGTGCGGCAAGCGATCTCTCTGCATCCTTCCGTGAAATCTTCTCCCTCAGTTCCGTGATTTGATCGAAATGGCAATCGCGCAGTTTCTTGCCGTTCCTGCAAGGGCACGGCCAGTGACCTTTGACCTTCTTGGCTGCCAGGTAGTCGAGGTATGCGGTCATCACACGAAGATCCGATGTCTTGAGCAGTTCGCGATAGAACTGGAATATGCCTCTCGCGCCGTGGGCCCATTGGCCGAAAGGCCAGTCCTGCCCCTCTTCCACCATGGTCTGTGCGAGAAAGAAACTATGGAGCGCGCCGGTGAGGTATTTCATCAAGGGACTGCCGACCGGCCACAGCTTCCAGCGCTCGTCCGGAAGCATCACGCAGGCGGTTCCATCGGCGGCGAGGATGTGTCGATCAATGTGACGCGGAATACGGCCGCCGGTTTCTCGGACGACGGGCAGTCCGGCAGGATGGTTTCTCGCCAGTTGCAGTTCGACCGAATAGCGATCAAGCACTTTGCCCTCGAACATGACGGCAAAGCTGCCGCGCACATAGACGAGGTCGTTTTCAATCACGAAATGAAGGTCGGGAAAGTGCGCCTCTACCTCGGCTTTCTCCTTTTCATAGAGCGCCGGATCGTTGCGCTGCCACGTCATGCTTCCGGAAGCCAGGGCCGCGACGGGGTAGCAACGGACGCCGCACGCCTTAGAATCTCGACGCGCGCCGCTTTCTCCTGTTTTTCCGTTTTCCCGAAAACGGCTTCCCACCCGGAGGAATCGATTTGCTCAAGCGTGCGTTTTGCTGCGGCTGCAAGCTGACTTTTCAGATTGTCGTCAAGGCATTTGGAGAGGTCGTTCCCGTTGGGGTTCGCGGGGTCTTCAACGGTCAGACTGGCGGAGTTGTCTCGCAACTCCGTCCAGAAGTGCTCCATCTGCGCCGAGAGACTCTTCTTTTTCTTGTCCTCCAGCAGCTTGATGACTGCAAGTTCGAGGACGAACGTCCGGATGGGCAGGCCGTTGCGGACTTTCCAGAGCTTCGCCAACCGGATGGCGTCGATGAGGCCGCTGTCGCGGACATGATCGAGGTGCACGTCGAGATTGGTCTTCAGCCGCTTCTTGTCGCTGCCCGACTGGTAGAGGTACGCGTCGGTGTTCGTCTCATCCGTAAAGCGTCCCGGCACCACGTCGATATGGAAATCCACGCCCAGATTGTCCGGGTCGCATCCCTTGAGGCGCAGCGCCGAGCCCTTGGGCTCGACGTAGTATTTCTTGGCGAGCGCCTGCTTGTGGTTGTCATAGATATCTTCGAGCGTCTCGCCCGCGGTGTTATCGCCGGAGGAGACGTAGGAAATGATGTCCAAGTCGTAGGACTCCTTGTTCATCGTCCCTTTGGCTCTTGAGCCCGCGTACCGGATGATCAGCGCCGTATCCTTGAAGGTGTCGCGGATCAGCTTTTCCACCTCAGCGCGATGCTTCTGCAGCGCCTTCACCTCGTCGCTATCGTCTCCCAGCGCCTGGGAGGCAAGTACGTCGTTCAAATACTCGTCAGCAGTCATATCTGGTTCACCTCGATAAACGGAGTAAAGCCGCCCTGCCGCTTGTCGTAGTCGTAGACGACAAGCTTCGGCTCAACTTTGGGAAGAATTTCCCGGCCGCAGAAAACGGCGACCGGAGCAGGAACCGCAGGGAAAAAATGAATGGCGTCACACTGGCCGCACTCCCGCACGATGGTGCGCAGCGCGGCCTGGTAGGCGTCCTTGAAGCGCGTGAGGTCGTCCCGCTGGCGCAGGTAGGTCGGATTCGGCTCCATAGTCGCCAGCGTCAGTTCGAAGATCGTGAATGTCTCGTCGATAGCGGAGGGAAGCGCTTCGGGCTTGATTTTGCCGCTGAGCGACAGGATCAGGGCGATCCGCCCCTGCCCCTTGCCCTCACGGATTTTGTCGAACCTGTACTCGGCGGGCGTGCCGGACTCCTTCCAGACCCAGTCTTCCGTGTCTCGGTGCCGCTGATACACATCGACCGGCACCTTGTTGCTGAGCTGGCTGCCGAGATAGATGAGCAGCGGAATCGGCGCAAGGGCGAACAGAGAGATGTGCCGTGTTTCGTGCACATCCATGCCCGGCTCATAGAGTCGTTCGACCTTCTGCTTGATGCAACGTGCCGCCTCCTCAATGAAGGCCTTACCCTCCGCGTTGATCGCGGTGAGATCGATCAGGTGGCCCTTGGCGTCCGTCGGATATCGCGGAGCGACCGCTTTCGTGACCTGCGCGACAGGAATGGCAATAGTCTGTCCCGCAATCCGCGCCCTGAGCTGCACGACGGTGGTCTTTTTGTCCTGGCCGAGACTGGTCACATGCAGGATGCGGTCCTCATGGGATTCTTTGTATTTCTGGAGAACGGCGACAGGATACTGATCCGGATGATCGTCGATGAGCTTGTGGCACTGCGGGCAGAGCAGCATCAGGTTGGAGACATCGTTGATGTATGCTGGGCGCAACGGGGACTTGCCGCGCGGCCCGTCTTCCTTGAAAGCGACGATATGCGCCATCTGTGCGAAGTTCCCCGGAGTGAAGGTGAGGGGATGCTGCAATAGGTATTCGTTGTGATCGTCGAATTCGCAACGGCCGCCCGCGCGCACTACCAGAAGCAGGCGAGTCAGTTCACGCACGCCGCGGCTGACGCGGACGACCGGAGATGCAGCAGCGGCCGGGGATGCGGTCGATTTGCTGCGACGCTTCTGCTGCTTGGATGCCATACCACTAGTATACCATGAAGTTGTACAGTGTAAGCGGACGTAGCGAACACCGTCAACAAAAATTTTTAGCGGTGCATCTGGCCACCCTGCGGCGGGTACATCTCGCTGATGCGGATACGTGTGACGACGGGATTCACCTCGAACACCTCCGCGAGCGCACGCACGGCTTCCTCGCGGCGGTTTTCCGTCAGCACTTCCACGCCCAGAAGGCCCGCCGGAGAGAGGAATGATTTCATCGCTTCCTGCACCAGAGGCTTAGGGCACAAGAGACTGCTCATCGCACGGTTGGCCTGCACTTCCCACCAGCGGCCATCGTACCGGTGGTTCTTTTTCTCATCGCCATGAACGTCCCGGCAAAGAATCTGATCACCGGAACGGCTATCCTGATCGAACAGGTGAAGGGGAATTTCGTCGAGCGCAAAGAGATGGGCATGCAGGAGTCCGTGTCCGCCTTCATGCGCAATGGTGGTCCTGACGCGTCGCGCGGCGACCTTTCCGCCTTCCGCGTCCAGCGCGGCGGATATGATTACCGCTCTCACGCCGTTCTTCCCGAAGCGGGTAAACCCCAGCACGCCGTCTGGCATGTCTTCATATTGCGGGGAAACGTTGAAGCGCTTTTCGATGAAACGGTCGATTCGGATGGGCTCGGGTGAAGCGGGCAGCAGGCCGACGCCGCGAAGTTCATCACAGCACATATTGTCGATCTGGCCAGGGGTAAAATATGGCGGCTTGTGGGATTGGCCGGGGCGGAAAGGCTTCATTTCTTGTCCTTGCCTTTCTTCTCTCCCTCCTTCTCCTTCATCCACTTCAACAATTCGTCTGCCTTGATGTTTTTGTCGATGAACGTGCGGAATGCAAGCGCGAAGGTCGGATCGTCCTGCGTCACTCGCTTTATTTCCTCAATGGGGGGGCGAACGTCCATGTTTCGTAGGTCGTCCGCCTTCACCTTCAGAATTTTAGCGATTTCGATCAGCACTTTGTCAGACGGATGTCTGCGGCCGAGTTCAATGTCGGAAATAAATGCAGGTGAGCAGTCCAGCTTCTTGGCGAGTTCACGCAACGAAAGATCGAGTTCATCGCGTCGCTTGCGTATAAATGGCCCGATCCCTTCCATTCCGTCAGCTTATATAGCGTACATAGCTAGTGTCAATTCGAACCAAAATACGCTGTGCGTTATTGTGGCGCGTTCAGCTAGCCTGTGCGCCTCGCCCGGCGCCGTGGCTTTGCCAGCGGGCATAGGGCGGATGTCAGTGGGGGAGATCTCGTCTAGGTAAAGAATCCAGCGCTCCTGCCCATAAAGAAACTCGTCCGTGCCCGATGAACGGGTGCATATACCGTTCGGGGTGTGGTCCTTCTCTTGGGAATTCAACACCTTCCTAGCTCCCAATCACCCCGAAATTTAGAAACCCAGCATCTTTCAGGAAATCTCTGGCCGCTGCCAGCATGTTTGAAAGCCGATCTGCCCTACCTTCTCGCGTCACACCCGGCTGTACAATGAACGCATCGAACTGGATCTGTTGCTGGACTTGGGGAGTAAGGATTGTCCCGACCGTCGCTTCGTCACCTTTCAAGTAACCCGGAACACTTGGCAGCGTGACTCGATGAAGGAGCTGGGCAAGGAAATGCTCAGGACTGACCCATACGCAAGATTTGATGGCTTGTGCGCACACAATTTCAAGGTCTTTCGAACGATTTCCAGGGTCAGCGAGTTCACTGGCCTTGCAGTGGTACATTTTCACTCGCGGTCCCTCTGGCGTTTCGTGAATGGCTATAAAGTCAGCCATTTCTCCTGTGCCATCGTCGCAAAACACGACCTGAGCGTCGGATGCCACTAGCCGTGCACGTAGCCAATCAAAGATCGACTGGCGGCCGGCGCTCGCCGTCTTCTCGGATGTGATCTCGACCCCCGCTGCATTCCAATCGATTCTCTCAAATGCATTATTATCGAATGCCTGTATTGCGGGTGGTGTTCGGTAAATGCTTTGACCCTCTATTGACGAAAGATCAGCGCAGTAGATTGTAGGCAGCACATCGTTGAGATAGTCAGCGATGGGTATTTCTTCGCTCCCCAGCTCCACCATCAATTCCGGCTCGGTCGGTGACGCCGCGCGAAAGAAATCAGAATCGTCATATGAAAAGATTCCGCGCCATTGGATATCGGAATGCTTGATAGAGAACGCTAGACTACCTCGCCTGCTCTCTGTTACTTCAAGATCGAAGTCCACGAGGTTCTTCCTGACTGCCGTTCCATCGTTGCTTTCGAATGAGACAAAAGGTAGTTCCGTATACGTTTCATATGGCCACGCCATCGCGATCACGCCTTCAGGCACTTCGGAAAGTTCTTCGCCTGTTGATAGCAGATCGAGCCCCGAACCAGTTTTTGGCACGACGTTGCTTGCAATCTTGCTTGCTAGACGGTCACACCAATCCAGAAGTTCCGGGATACGGTCGTACGTATTACTCCATACTTTTGACCCTACACTGACACCAATCGTCACTTCAGTGCCATTCTCAGTCGCTCTTCCGAATGAGTGTCCCCGATCAAATGTCCTAGCATCGGCCGGATTGACGGCTTTACTTGCGCTTGGTCCCGCGATGATTCGATAAGACTCAATCTGCCCCAGCTTGTTCCTCTTTCGCATTCCCACGCTAAAGAACTCAGCTCCCTTGAGACCATTTAGCACTCTATTTATTCGGTTGTTTGACAGCGGTCTGGGTCTTCCAGAGGCGAGCGCCTTCGCAAGATGATTGTAGAATTTTGTGTTCCTGCGCGACGAACAAATGAACAGCAATCTCTTTTCGGAGTTGTAGTGAAAAATGAAAATGTCGTACGCGATGTTGGTGAACCTTTCGTCTGTTGACCATTCCGAAGTAACTGCCTCCCTTGTCAAATAAACAGTTGCTCTGCGCGGGTCGCTGACACCCTTGTAGATGATCTGCATTTTTCTAGGAAAACGCGGGTTTGAAGTTATGTCCGCGCCATCTGGAGTAGAAAAAATCTTCACGTGAAAGTACGGTTGGACCGTATAAAGCGAGAAATCTTCCATGTCGGGAACGACAGTGTCGACTGCGAAGCTCTCAATGACCTCTCGCGTATTCCTTTCAGCTTCGACCCTACCTGCTGCGAGATTGTGTACGATTTCACGCCACACGGCTCCCGCCTCATACAGTTCTCCAAGCTCCTCACTGCTGCTGGTCGGCTCCGCGAGAAAAGTTGCGCCACCAATCCCGGTTTGTCCAGTCCGGGCAAAGCGACCGATAAATTGAAGGGTTATTGCTAGTGATTTATGTGGGCTGTGAATTGCCGCGATTTTTAGGTTCGGAAGGTTAAATCCTTCGCCGAACATGTTTACGCACACTATGCCGTCAAGCTCACTGGCTTTTAGTTTTGCAATTACCCTCTTGACGAATCCAAGTGAGTGAGCACCGCTGACAAAAGCGAGACGAAGCCCTGTGTTTTCGTCATACAGCTTTTTGAGTTCCTTTGCTCGTGTGATTGCTTCCGTTCTAACCATAATCAGGTGTTCAAGTCCGGCAGCACGGTCACTTCGAAATTTCGCTTCTGTATCACGAGCGATTGCTGCATCCACAGACGGAGCCGTGCCACGCTCTACTGGCTGGAACGCTATGTCTCCGAAGACATGATCGTCGGATGCTCGTCGAAGGTCATATGTGAAAACAAGTTTGGCCTTGATTTCTTTTTCGTCGCGACGAAAGGGTGTAGCCGTGCAAAGTACTTGTCTCGCGGACTTCAGGAGATTTAACAGCCGGCTCCAGGTCTTAGCCGGAGAATGGTGAGCTTCGTCCACAAGCACGAGGTCAAATAAATCAGCGGGCGGGGGAGGGATTATTCCTTCCCTAGGACTTACACTCGGCACTGTCGCGACAATAACGTCGCTATGCCTGAGTTGTTCCCATTCCTGGTCAGAACCAATGTTCCCGTCAGTGGCGAAAACGTTGGGTCCGGCCAAATCAAGCGGTAGTGCTTCGATCTTCTTCAAGTCGATCAAGGCTTCGAAATTCTCGGCAATTTGTTCACGAACTAGTCGGCTTGGTGTCAGAATGAGCACTCGTTCAGCCCGCAAAACGAAAGCAAGGGCCATCAGCACCGTAGTCTTGCCAGACCCGGTTGGCATCGTGACCAAAGCCGGTTGTTTTGAGTTGAAGAAGTGCGCCGAAACCGCATGTATGGCAGCGATCTGGGCGCTTCGAAACCCGGGGGGCTTGGTGTCGCTAAGAGGAAACCGCAATTTGTCGTAATGGATCGAGAAGTAACCCATCTACCTAGACACCGCAGCCAACGCAAAATTTGAGTTCGTTTGGGTCGTGCATGGGGCTGGGTACTCCATGAGATACTACTTAAAGTTATTACTAGCTTGTGGAACGCGGCAAGGATGCTGCGTATGTCAGAGGATCAATATTTGGCACTTATTTTGGTGCTGGCTACCAACACCGGGCACATAAAGCGTCAGATCGATAGATATTCGTCCGTGCCCTTCCATTGCGGATGTTCCAACAGTGCCTTTTGCCACCGGATGCATTTGGCGGCTTCTCCTTTAACACGTTCCTTCATGTAGTCGGGAACCTTCCTGGTCTTCGCAAATTGCAGGAGGAAATGGCAATATACGCTGTTCGCCTGAAACGAACAATTGAAGACCCACGTTTTCCTCGAAGCCTCATCTCTCGTTCGCATGGCTAAATGAAGAGCATCTCCGTGGACCGACGGGTGAAGAACGTCGCGATAAAAGTGATGGTTCGTGTCTTTAACAGGCTGAAAAACAAAGGCGAATACCTTCTTGTCCTCGTCGTCGAAACGGTCCCTTATTACTTCCGTCGTCGACAAATCCGAGACACTGTCAGTCACCTGACCTTCCGACGAATATTTCACAAACCAAAGTCCGAGCACGGTCGCTTCGATCAAGCTCCGAAGCAAGGACGCAATGGGCATCAACAGACCCTCTTTGAGGCAAACCGTTATCGATTCATGCAACTCATCGGCCAGAATCACCTGCGTAGCGATTCTCGTGGCCCTCTTAGTTTCCTGTGGAACGAGGTCAAGTGACAGCGCGGCAACTCTTTTGTCACGCTGTTTCTTTCTATCACTGCGAGCCGAACCGGGACTGTTCTGATTCATAGCCTCTATTGTTGCACTCCCTTGTGTGTGTTTCTGGGCTCTGCGCAACGCCGGTGCCAATCCACCAGCGAAAAGGTTCGGAATTCCGACGCACTTGGGAGACGAACTAACTACTTCGCATTTCTGTGCCTGTCTTGGGTATGTGAAGTCCCGTTAACACCGGGCCGACATTGCTTCCGGCCGACCAACCGGACACAATCTGATCAGAAAAAAGAGCAAAAGCGCCAG
>Ga0307474_10000312_pt1 | contig 35803 bp, 28 predicted proteins | sample atmos_gasesECM1C_2_FD_203312 | JGI IMG/M metagenome (GOLD analysis project Ga0307474, IMG submission 203312) | Hardwood forest soil microbial communities from Morgan-Monroe State Forest, Indiana, United States - atmos_gasesECM1C_05 | ecosystem: Environmental > Terrestrial > Soil > Temperate... | reverse complement strand
AACGCTTCGTCAGCGGCAGCGAACACGGCGCCATATCCGCCGAGCCGCCCCGGAATAAGGGCGATCGCCGCAATCACCACGATATAGATCATCGCGTCCTTCACGAACGCGATCAGCGCCGGCGCGCGCAGGCCCGCCATGTACGTGTAAACGGCGACGATGAGGAACGCGATGGCCAGGGGCAGATCCCGCAGCAGAAGGTTGCTCGAGCTGCCGCCGACGCCGAGCACCGCCAGCACCGCCTCGATGCCGACCAACTGCAGCGCGATGTAGGGCATGGTCGCGAGGATCCCGGTCACGGTCACCGCGAGCCCGAGACCCTGCGAGCCGTGCCGTCCCCGGGCGAATTCGGCCGGGGTCACATAGCCGTGCGCGCGGGCGATCGACCACAGCCGCGGCGCGAAGACGAACACGATCGGGAAGACCAGCATCGTGTAGGACAGGGCGTAGAACCCGGCGGCACCGGTGGCGTACACCAGCGCGGGCACGGCGATGAACGTGTAGGCGGTGTAGAGGTCGCCGCCGAGTAAGAACCAGCTGATGAACGTGCCGAAACCGCGCCCGCCGAGGCCCCACTCGTTCAGGTGCATCGGGTCTTCCGCCGGGTGCCATCGCGCCGAGGCGAAACCGATCAGGGTCACGACCAGGAACGACGCGACGACAATGGTGAACGCGGTGAGATTTACATGGCTCACTTCGGCACCCCCGGCGCGGAAGGATCACGCTATGAGGTGATCTGCGACAATCGTGCACCCCGGCTGGCCGGCGTTATGGCGGTTTCCCGCTTTTCCGCCGTACGGCGTCTGTGACGTATCCGGTGCCCGCCAGCGGCGCTCCGCTCAGGTGCGGAGCCGGGCGATGAGCTCGATCTCGACCGCGATGCCGAACGGCAGCTCGGCGAGGCCAACCGCCGAGCGGGTATGGCGCCCGGCGTCACCGAAGATCTCGATCAGCAGGTCCGAGCACCCGTCGATGACGGCCGGGGTCCGGTCGAAACCGGGGGCCACATTCACCATGCCGAAGACCTTGATGATCCGCTGGATCCGGTCAAGATCGCCGAGTTCCGCGTGCAGGGTGGCCAGGATCGACAGGCCCGTCATCCGCGCCGCCTCGCGGCCCTGCTCCAGGGTGAGATCGCCGCCGACCTTGCCGCGCATCATCTGGTCGCCGGCGACCGGGCCGTGCCCGCCCACGTACACCAGCCCGTCGTCGATGACACAGGGGAGGTAGTTACCGGCGGGGGGAAACGGGGGCGGAAGCTCGATCCCCAGGGAATCCAGCCGGTCAGCGATCGCCATGGCCAGAGTGTAATGACGGTGTGTAGTGGTGAGACAATTGTTCGTGGGCGATGTGAAGCAGTCCACGTTTTTTGCCGGGGAGTCAGGTGTCGCAGACTCGTCACTGCAAGCATTGCTGGGGAGATTGCCCCGGTAGCTGTCTGCTCCCTGGCGATGAGGGCCGGTGCATTCACAAAATTTCTCCGGGACCCCCGCTCCGGCAGTGGCCTCGCCTAATGCGCACACGCCGCTTCTGGCGCTGGTTCCTGGTGAGACGATGATCGACCACGAACTGGCCTGACGGATTCGAGCCGGGTGCCGCCGAGGAGGCCTGATGCGGGTCAATCTGAGGAACGTGAGTCTATGGTTCGATGTCTCCGGACCCTCTGTTGTCCCCAGCGGAGCCACGGTAACCGAACGCCCGACTCTCGTGGCCGTCCACGGCGGACCCGGCGCAGACCATATCAACCTCAAGGAAGCTCTGGCGCCGCTGACTGACTGTTGTCAGATCGTCTTTTATGATCAGCGCGGACATGGTCGAAGCGATCACAGCAGCCCCGAATTCTGGAACCAGCGGACGTGGGCCACTGACCTCAGGGACTTGTGCGACGCACTCGGCCTGGTCAGGCCACTCGTGCTCGGCAGCAGCTTCGGCGGCCGGGTAGCTCTCACGTACGCCGGGCTCTTCCCCGGCCACGCTAAAGGCATCATCTTGGCCAATACCAGCGGAGGCCGCACGGACGACCAGCGCAGCATCGAGGTATTCCGCCGAATCGGCGGCCCTGAAGCAGCAGCCGCAGCAGAACGCGACTTCGCCGAGAAGAGCGAGGAATCACGCACCGAGTTCCGCCGCGTCTGCGGACCGCTTTACAGCAGCAAACCCTGGTCTGCTGAAGAATTGCATCATCAGCGAGCGCGGTCGATCCAGACACTTGATGTCAACCTGCATTTCTTCCGCGACGAGGCTCCCCGCTTCAGCCCGTCGGGCTTGCTGGACCGCGTGCGGAGCCAAGTGCTCATCCTGGCGGGCGAGGACGATCCCGTGTGCCCCCTCCCTGTCGTCGAAGAGCTGGCCAGAAGCCTTCCGGTGAACACGACCAGCCTGGTGCGCCTGCCCGGTGCCCGGCACGCAATCTTCCGCGACCGGCCCGACCTGGCCTTCCCGGCCATCGAAGAGTTCATACGCAGAGTCGATCAGCTCGGCAACCCAGAATGATTGCCTACGTGGTCAGCCGTGGTGGTCAGCGCTCACCTGCGTAGTTACCCGCTCTGGCTGCCCGCGAGATTGGCGGGACGGCTCAGGACCTGCAGTGCCAGGGTGTCCCACGCGCGCTGGCGGGCGCCGGGATCGCAGCCGCGATGGCGCACGATCCACCGGCTCCGATGAAAGCCGGTCAGCCCCGGCGTCAGGGTAGGTTGCGTGGCTGGCTTGTGATTGTTGCGCCCCATTCGGCGGGACTGACGTCGCGGGCGTGGGTGGAGAAGAGCCAGTGATGGCCGTCGAGGTCGCGGGCACCATACTGGCGCTCGCCGTAGATGGTCTCGTGAAGGTCTTCCACGATGGTGGCGCCAGCCGACTTCGCTTTGCTGTAATGGGCATCGACATCGGGGATGAAGATAGTGAGCGACTGGGTGCCGTATCCGAGTTCGGCTGGCGTCTTCTGGCCGGTGTCCGCGGTATCGAGCATGATCCAGGCGTCTCCCAGGTACATCTGGGTTCCGCTGGGTGCGCCGGGTGGCCCGTACCGGTAGTACTCGGTGAAACCGAATACGCCGCCCAGCCAGGCTGACGCCGCGGAAACGTCCCGGTAGGTGAGGTGCGGCAGCACGGTGCCGGCGGGAACCGAGCGGTTGGTTACCATCGGGCTGCTCCCAGTCGGTACGGAGGGATCCGGGTCGCGATGACAAAGCATACGCCGTGGGCGGCATTCAACGGCACGACCAAGCTCCCTTCATCACCCTGGCTAATGGCGCGCAGCAAGCCCGTCTACTACTACAACAGCGCTCTGTAACTTTTCGCGCGGTGCTGACTGAAGTTGATCCGCTTCAGTGGGCGCTTGCGGCTCTGTCCGATTACTTCCGGGCTCCCCTTGGTCACATGGGACAGAAGCCTGGGCTGAGCGGTTAGGAGAAGACGAATGGGCGTGATCGGGACGGCGTTGTCTATGTCTCTCGATGGGTTCATCGCGGGACAAGACGGAGGCGCGGGAGGACTGCATGACTGGCTGACGGCGGGTGATATTCCCAGCCGGTACCCGGCCTGCCACTGGTCGTCCTTACCCACCGGGTGCCCGGATCGGTGCCCGCAGGCGACCCGCCTTACACGTTCGTGACCGACGGTATCGAGGCGGCGGTCGGGCGGGCGCGGCAGATGGCCGGCGGGAAGAGAGTGCACCTGATGGGTGCGAGCGTCGTCCAGCGGAGCATCCGGGCCGGGCTATCTGGATGCCGACAGCGCCAGGCTTGAGGTCGTGCGAGTCATCGATGCTCCCGGCGTGACGCACCTGACCTACCGGGTCATCATGTAACAGCGGGCTGGCGAATGTCCGGAGGCGGGCCGTGCCGCTGGTCTGGTTACAGACCGCTGCGGTGGAGCGGCCAGGTCCCGGGCCGGCATGCAATCGGCCCCGGTTGACATCATGTCAGTGAACGTGACTAGGCCGGTTCAAGGATGAGAAGACGGAGCGGTGACTCGAATACGGCCAGCCGCCTGGCTCATGGCCGCGGTCGCACTGTTCCTGCTGGCCGTGGCCGGTTATGCCCTGCTCGTCCACGCGTCCCCGCAGTACTACTGGGCGCACATCGACACGGGCGTCTACCGGGATGGCGGCATCGCTGCGCGGAACCAGCCGGCGATGCTCTACACCCTGAAGCTCGGGCCGGCGAAGCTGCCGTTCACCTACACGCCGTTCGCCGCGCTCGTCTTCGCGGCGGGGAGCGGCGGGTCGTTCGCGGCCTGGCAGGTCGGGCTGACGGTGCTCACGATCGGGCTGCTGCCGGTGGTGGCCTACCTTTCCCTGGGACTCGCCGGACGGCCCGCCGGCCTGTCCAGGGCGGCGGCGGCGTTTGCGATCGCCGCGGTGGGCCTCTGGCTCGAACCGGTCGCGATGACCCTGTTCTTCGGGCAGATCAACCTCGTGCTGCTGGCCCTGGTGGCGGGCGATCTCGCGCTGCCGGACCGCATCAAGGGCAAGGGCATCGGAATCGGGCTGGCGGCCGGGATCAAGCTCACGCCGTTGATCTTCATTCCGTACCTGCTGTTCACGCGGCGAGTAAAGGCCGCGGCGGTTAGCGCGCTGACCTTCGCGGTCACGGTAGGCCTTGGGTTCGCGCTGCTGCCGCACGCCTCCGTCGTCTACTGGGGCGGGCAGATCACCCGGCCGGGCAGCAAAGCCTTCCACCTGGACAACCAGTCTCTTAACGGCGTCCTGCTGCGCCTTACCCACGTCGGGCCCGATGCGCACGGGTACTGGCTGGTCGCGACGGCCGTCGTCGGTATCGCCGGGCTCGCCACCTCGATCCTGGCGAGCCGGCGTGGCCACCAGCTAGTCGGCCTGGTGGCGTGCGCCGCGACCGGCCTGCTGGTGTCCCCGATCAGTTGGTCGCACCACTACGTTTACGTGGTTCCGGCGCTTGTCCTCGCGGCGTACGGGCCACGGCGCCTCGGCTACCGGATCCTCGGCGCCGCGCTGGTGGTCGGCTTGTTTGGCTGGTGGCCCCTGCCTATTGGCAGCCGGGGCGGCTACCACCCTCAGGCCCCGCTGCTGCCGCGCGGGTGGCTGCTGCTCGCGCCGAACGGCGGCAACAGCCGGGCGACAGTCGAGTTCACCTGGCGCGGGCTGGAATTGATCGCCGGCAACTACTACGTGCTCACCCTGCTCGTGTTTATCGCGGCCACCGCATGCGCCCTGGTGCTTACCCGTCGCCTCAGGCCTGAACGCGCGCAGTCGGACCTAGAGCCCGATGCCGTGCAGAGCGGGGGGCCGAAGCGGCGAGACCCTCGCTGACCTGCCGACTCTGGTGCCCGGAGTACCCGTGACCGGTCCCCTGATCACCCTGGCTAATGGCACGCTAATGGCGCGCGGCTCTGACCGCACCTGGCGGCGAGGACCCGAAAACCCTTCGCCCCTGCTCGCCTCGCCCAGTAGGCTCTCGTGCGTGTTCCGCTGCGGGAGTCCAGGAACTCCGCTCGGCCACCCCCGGCAGTTCCATGCTGAGAGCAGGTTTCGTCAATGGCATGTCGTATTAGCGAGCTCGTGCTCGGCTGCCGCGACCCCGAGGTGCTGGCGCGGTTCTGGTGCGAGGTCTTGGGTTTCGTAGTGCTCGATCGCGAAGAGGACGGCAGCCTCGAGATCGGGCCGCGCGAAGGGTTCGGCGGCCCGCAACCGACGATCATCCTCAGCTGCAGGGACGAGCCGGACCAGGGGAAGTCCCGGCTGCACATCGACGTCAACGCCACCGACCGCGATCAGGACGCCGAGCTCGAACGCCTCCTGAAGCTCGGGGCGCGCCCGGCCGACATCGGCCAGACCGGTGAGGAGTCCTGGCACGTCCTTGCCGACCCCGAGGGCAATGAGTTCTGCCTGCTCAAGGCTCGCCTCAACCCGCTTTGACACCTCTGTGTCCCCGGTGCGGCCCCACGAGATCGGCGAATTGGTGTTATGTGGCCGGTCATACGCCGGAAACCAGCCGACGTCACGACCCGATCTCTACGAGTTCAACCTGGTTAGCAGCAGTCAGACCCTCGCCATGACTGTCGGCCTTCCCGGACCGACCATGCGGCGATTCCCAGCGCGATCCCTGCGTCGATGGGCCATGCGCCGGGCCAGGCGGCGACGGCGGCCAGGCCAACGAGGACCGCGGCCGCCTGAGCGGCACACATCAGGTTCTGGATCCCCTCACTCGCCGTGGCTCCGGAATCTAGCCGCTGGCCGAGCCGCCGCTTGGCGATCCCCAGTACCGGCATGATGACCACGCTGCTCGCCGTGAGAGCGATTCCCAGCGCAGATGTAGCCACGTGATGGTGGCTCGCCAGGTCCCGTACCGCCTCGACCGCGATGTACGGCGCCAGCAGCCAGAAGCTGACAGCGACACCCCGCTGCGCCCGCCGCTCGGCCGTCTCCGACAACGTGCGCGACCCGGTGAACCGCCAGACCACCATGATGCTGGCGAGCCCTTCGATGGCGCTGCCCAGCGCCCAGCCGATCAAGGCGATAGACCCGGCGCTGAAGCCCGCGACAAGGCCGATGACTCCCTCGGCCGTCATCCAGGCCAGCGACGCCCAGGCCAGCCAGCGGGCGTACCGGGCGTACCGGAGCCACCTCGTGTTCCGCGTGTCGCCATCGCGGGCGCCGGTGCCGGTGGCTACGCCCGTGTCAGAAAGGCGTGTCGCCGCCGTTCTGGATGGCTGTGAGGACATCACGAAGCGTGCTTACCGCTCGCCGCTCGGGGCCGTGCTCCTGGTCGTGATGCTGCTGGCCACCATCTGAGTCTAACGTCGCAGCGCCACCCGACCTGGGCAAACAGCCCTGGTCTGGGCAGGCCTTGACATCAGGTCTTCCGTTAGGCAACACTAACCGTTAGTGGAACCTGACCGAGCAACTGATGCCTGGAGCGTCCTGGCGGACGCCACCCGCCGCGCCGTCGTCAGCCGTCTGGCCGAGGGGCCGCAGGCGGTGGGACAACTGGCCGCGGAGCTGCCGGTGAGCCGGTCGGCGGTCTCCCAGCACCTCAAGGTCCTCAAGGACGCCGGCCTGGTCAGCGAACGCGCGGCCGGCACCAGGCGCGTCTACCGGCTCAATCCGACGGCAGTGGCCGCCTTGCGCGACCAGCTCGACACCTTCTGGCAGAGGACTCTGGCCAGCTACGCGGATGCTGCCGAACAAGCGACCGAGGAGAGTCCATGACCCGACCCGAGGCGCCCGTTGTCCGCAAGCAGGTGGTGGTCAGCGCGCCGCTCGAGCAGGCCTTCACAGCGTTCACCGCGAGGTTCGGCGACTTCAAGCCGCCGGAACACAACCTGCTCGCGGCCGCGCTCACCGAGACCGTCTTCGAGCCCCGCGTCGGCGGGCACATCTACGATCGCGCCGTCGATGGCAGCGAGTGCCGGTGGGCGCGGATCCTGGCCTACGAGCCACCAGCCCGCGTGGTATTCAGCTGGGACATCGGCCCGCAATGGCAGGTCGAGACCGACCCGGAGCTGACCAGCGAGGTCGAGGTCCGGTTCGTGGCCGAGGGACCGGACCGTACCCGGGTCGAGCTGGAGCACCGCCACCTCGACCGGCACGGTCCCGGCTGGCAGTCGGTCAGCGACGGCGTCGACGGCGACCAGGGATGGCCGCTCTACCTGGCCCGGTACGCCGCCCTGCTCGAGGGGCGCTGATATGGCACCGACCATCGCCAGCACCGTGGTGGACCGGCCCGCGGCAGACGTGTTCGCCTACGCCACCGACCCCGCACGCTTCCACGAATGGCAGCAGGGCGTCATCGACGGTCACCTGGACCCGCCCGGCCCGCCGCAGGTGGGCACGAAGTGCCTGACCACCCGCCGCATCGGCGGAGCCAACCGGACGGCCACCTCCGAGCTGACCCACATCGACGCACCCAAGACATGGGGCGTGCAGGGCATTGACGGACCCATCCGTGCCACCGTCGACGTGACCGTGGAACCCCTGACCGAAGCCAGTTCCCGGCTGACCATCACGGTTGACTTCGACGGGCACGGCATCGGCAAACTGCTCGTCCCGCTCATCGTCCGCCGCCAGGCACAAAAGGAAATGCCAGCCAACGTCGAAGCCCTGAAGCGACGCGTCGAGGCCCAGCAGCGACAGCACCCGGCGTAGAACTCCGGCGCATGGCTGACTCCCGGTGGTGGACAGATTTCGACGCGGCCGTTGCTGCGGGCCTTCCCGCCGGCTCGCGCGTCCTCGACGTCGGGTGTGGTGACGGCGGCCTGGTTACCCGTCTTGGGGAACTGGGCTTCGATGCGCTCGGCGTGGATCCGGCCGCGCCCGCTCACCCACGGCTGATCCGGGGACCTGTCGAGCATGTTCGCGGCATCGGCGGGTTTGATGCTGCCGTCGCCGTCATGGCGCTCCACCACGGCCGGCTGAATGCCATCACCTCGGCACTCAGCCGACTACTCCGCCCGCACGGGCGGCTTTTCGTATACGACTTCGACTGGAATGCCTACGACGGCCGCGCAGCCGACTGGCTCGCCGAGCATGATTCCTCTGATGCCGACAATTCGGTAGCTGGATGGCAGCGTGAGCATGGCGACCTCCATACGGGCGCGACGGTCAAGGAGGCGCTCGACGCTCGTTTCAAGCCGCTGCTTGAGGCCCACTGTCCCTATCTCGCCCGGATGCTGGCACGGCACGATCTGGAGGCCACGGAGCAGACGCTGATCGACGCGCAGCTGCTTCCGGCGCTCGGATTCTGGATGATCTCGGAGCGCACGGGCTAATCGAACTCGCACGATCAGCTCAAATGGCCCGGCGATCTGGTACCGATTGTGGCCGACCTGAACGTATCGTGCCTGCTCCTCCCTCGCGCCGCGGTGGCTGGTCTGCACCCGACACCACGGACAGGCACGGACAGCGTCCGCATGGCCAGCCGACCTGCAACTTCACACCCGTGGCCCGTCGGCCACAACCTGAACCGCCGAACGCATCGCTCGCGCTGGACCATCGCGGCTCGTCAACATTGTCACGATTTGCGCCGGCTAGGCTACTTGGAGCGCTAAGCGTGCTATATAGGCGTAAGCGTGCGATGACCAGAGATCGTCGCGCGACTTCAGCCTGGTTCGTTGTTTTCATTGCGGTTCGGTTCGCTTAGGGGAATGGATGCACGACCTTACCCGTTGCGTCGATGAATTCCTGTCCCGCGCCGAACGTGAGCGCCCGGTGCTGGTACTCACGGGCTGCCGCCGATGCGGCAAGACCACGGCGCTGGAGCGGATCCGGGAGCAGCTTGAGCTCATCGGGCTGCCGCATTCGGTGAATGACTTCGCAACCTTGCCAGCGCGGACACCGGTATTGCTGACCACGCTGATGTTCGGACTGAACCGGGATTCCGTTTACGGGCGGCTGTCCTTTCCGCGCCTCCTGGTCGGCCTGATCGTCATGCCGCCACTCGATCTTGACCTGCGTGATCCCGCCCGTGCCCGCGAGCAGGTCCGGCTAGATCTCGAGGAATACCACGATATTGGCAAGCTGCGGTCTTTCCTTAGCCGGCTGGGCGGCAACGTTCTGGCCCTCGTGCCGCATCTGGCGGACGCCGGCCTGAACAACCTGATCGGGGCGCTGCTGGAGGGGCTGCTCATGCGCGGGGTGCTCGGCACCCGGCTCGGCCGCAAGGTCCTGCTCGGTCCGGGAATCGACTGGTACGGCCATCAGGACCGGGGGTTGTCCCTCGCCCCGCTGGACGTCATGGTCGAACTGAATCGTCGGGCCACTGGCATGGATGATGGCGGCAATGAGGCCAACCGGCAGTGGGTCGCCCGGATGCTGTGGGGGGCGTTTCTCGCTGACCTGGACGCGAGTTTCGCCGGCCATGACGAGTGGGACCGCAACTGCGGGGTGCTCATCGACAACGCGGACGCGGGCGCCGGGCTGACGTTCATCGGCGAGCTCAACGAGGCGCTGGCCATGCGCCGGGAGAACGGGCTCGCCGACCCGCCGCTGACCGTGATCGCCGCCAGCCGGGAGGAACTTGTCCGCCGCGCCTTGCCCTTGGGTGGCAAGCCGGTCCCGGTCCGCGACGCGGGCCTGGCCGACTACCAGAGGCGGCTGTCCGAGGACAAGGCCGCCAAACGCGGCTGGTACGCCCTGCTGCTGCCGAACCTGACGGAAATCGAAACCCGCAACCTGGTCGCCAGCCGGGGGAGGATCACCAACGTGTACGGGCAGGCGACCGACGAGCTGCTCGCCCCGGTCATCTTCCAGTTCACTGGCGGCCATCCCGAGGCGACGCGCGTGATCGTCGCCGAGCTGACCGGCTCTGCCGACCCCGCCGACCTGGCCACCGTGCTGCCCAAGGTTGCCGAGTCCGCCCCAGTGGCCCTGCCCGCCGATGGCGGCCAGCCATCTGTGGAGGAGTGGCTGGCGTCCTCGCTGACGGCTGGTCTCAGCGAGGACGCGATCGACAACCTGGTGAAGTGCGCGGCGGCCTGGGACCAAGCCGACGCGAGCCGGCTGGACCTGGAGAGCGGCCTGCTCACCGGGACCCGCGCCGCCTTGAGCGATCTGTTCGCCCGCGAGCTGTGGGGCGAACCGACGGCGGGCGATCCAGCAGAGCCCGGGGCCGTCGTCATGCTGCCCGTGTTGCGGCGGCTCCTGCTCCGCAGGCTCGCGGCTAGCCCCGATGACTGGGACGAGGCGTTCACCTGGCTGAAGGCCGCCAGCGCGCGGGCAGGCCACCCGGACGCCGAGCTGTACTACGCGCTCGCGCTCGGCGAGGTGGACCTAGCCGCACAGCGGCTGGCGGCCTTGCTGTCCCCGCAGATGACCGAGGACGCCGCCATCGACTGGCTGGCACGCTGGCACGCGGTGACCGCCGCGCCGCGGCCCGGGTCCGCCGCCGGCATCCGGGCCATCCCCCAGCTGGTTAGCTGGGCGGACCCGGCAGACGAGCCGCCCGCCTCGGTCGCCGCCCTGGTCGCCGCACGGTGGCTGCTCGCCAACTCGCTGCGTGCGCGTGACCTGCGCGCGCTCCGCCGGGAGATCGCAGCCAGCCTGGACACCGTGGCCCGCTTCGCCGGCGAGGGGCGCGATGCCTTTCGCACGCAGGCAGGAACATACCGTCGACTCGCGGAAAGTTAGGAGGCTCCCTAAGCAATGGCAGAACTTACCCCGCCCAGCGTTAGACCGAAGGGCCCTCGCCGGAAGAAGCTACGGTTACGGCTAATCGCCGGCGGGGCTGTGGTCATCGTGGGCGTCGGCGGCTGGCAGGTCGTGAACCTGCTCACGGCCACGTGCGGTGGCGGGACGTCCAGCTACCAGGGCGAGTGCGTCGGCGTCACGGACGGGTCCTACGTCTTCGACCCATCGCTGGCCGCCATCGAGGCCACCATCAAGACCCAGGACGGCCAAGCGCAGGCCACCGGGGACTACGTGTCGATCGCGATGCTCACCCCGCTGACCTCGGCACCGGGCAGTGACGTCACCCCCGAGCGGGTCCGGCAGCAGATCGAGGGGGCAGCCACCGCTCAGGCCTATCTGAACGGCCAAGGGTTCAGGCCGGCGATCCGGCTGCTGCTCGCCAACGAGGGCAGCCAGCAGCAGGCATGGCCGCAAGTGGTCAGTCAGCTAGAGCACTGGCCAGCGGACCAGCACCTCGTCGCCGTCGTCGGCGTCGGCCTGAGCACGACCGACACGGTACAGGCGGCGCGGCAGCTGGCGTCCCCAGCCAGCCCGCTGCCGATGATCGGTTCCGTTGATACAGGTGACGGGCTGGACACAAGCGGGCCGCAGCCGCCCCTCGTTCCGCCGACGCTGAGCGGCCGGATTAACGGCCTCGTGCGCGTCGAGCCAAGCGTCGCCGACGAGGTCACGCTGCTGTCGCAGTACTACCGCGCCAACCTGCCGAACACGTCGCCAAATGCCGTGCCGCATAAAGCAGTGCTTTCACCTGAAGCCGTGCTGGTGTACGACAATGACCCGAATGACTTGTACACCGGATCGCTCAGCCTGGACTTCAGCCAGCAGTTCGGGGCGCACATCATCGACAAGAAGCAGTTCGCCCCAGGCGGATACGAGTCCGGTGAGTTCGCCTCAATTGCGAATGACGTGTGCGCGCCGGGCGCGACGAGCACGCCTGTGGTTTTCTACGCCGGCCGCGAATCGGCCTTCCCTGACTTCATCGACAAGCTGCGCACCCAGACGAACTGCCCGAGCCGCGACACCATCACCGTGCTCACCGGCGCGGACGCCGAGGCACTCAACCCAGCGATGACCGGCCCGAACCCGGACGGCCCTGCCATCGACGTCGTCTATCCCAACATCGCCGACTCCAGGCGCCTCGAGCCCTGGTATCACCAAGCATTCGAAGGACCGCCAGCAGATGTGGGCGCGTCCTGGGCCATCATGACCTTCGACGCCGTCACCGCCGCCGAGCAGGCAGCCCGGCAAGCGAGCCAGGGCTCGTCCATCCCGCCGACCCCAAGCGCCGTCACCAGCCTGCTCTACGACTTCAACAAGCTCAGCGACCCCATCAAGGGCGCTACGGGCCCGTTCGTGATCACCTCCGACGGCAACGAGGGCTGCCAGTGGATCCCCCTCATCATTGACCAGAACGGAACTTTCACGGTCTCGTCCCAGACGCAGCTGGGCTGCCCCGCGTCCTGACGACCGCGCGCAAACCACAGCGCAGCTCACCCAGGGTGAACGCGGAACCTCGCCGGGCGGCGCTGCAACCGCTGGCCGCATTGGCCTGCCGCGAAATCGGGACATCCCCTAACTTGATTTTTAACCTGTGCGGCGTGGCCGGGGCTTGCCGGTTCTGGCTGCCGTGGCCGTGCTGGTGGTGACGACGTGGACGTCGTGGCGGGCGGCGGGCCGGCGGTTAGGTGATCCTGGTGGCCGGCCCGGGCCGGGCTTGGCGGGTTTTGCGCACCGGCGGGCTGGGCAGCCTTCGCGCGGAGGTTCCGAAACCCGCGCCGGACCCGGGCGGGGGTGAGCCGGCCGGGGGCTGGGGGCTTTTCCCAGGGGCGGCGCAGGCCGGCGGCCAGCGGCCGGGCCAGGCGCAGCTGGGCGTAGGCGGCCAGGATCAGCCAGGTCCAGGTGTCGGCGGCACCGGGGTCGCGGATTTTCGGGCAGGTCCAGCCGAGGGTCTGCTTGAGCATGCGGAAGGTGTGCTCGATGTCGAAGCGCCGCAAGAACGCGTGCCAGAGCCGGTCCGCATCTGCGGCGGGCAAGTCCACGCCGGAGTACCACAGCCAGACGGGCCTGGGGATGGCGCCGCTTGGCAGCCGGGCGACTTCCAGGCGGATGACGGTGCCCTCGATCACCGGCAGCGGCCAGATTTCACCTGCCCAGGCCGAGCGGTGGGTCAGCCGCGGGTGCAGCCGGTTCCACGACCGGGCGGTGGCCGGGCCATACAGGCGGGTTGTGGTCGTTGTGGTCACCTCCGGCTCCCCCCAGGTGGCCGGGTCACCGAACACGAACTCCCCGCCGTGGCGGCGCGGGCGGCCCCGGGTGCCGGGGCAGCCGGCGGGGCCGCGCGGCGCAAGACCCGGTCCGAGCGCATCCGGCCCAGTACCGCCAGCGGCAGGTCGCCCAGCAGATATGCCAGCCGGGGCGCGTCGTAGCCGGCGTCGGCCACGATCAAGATGTCCGGGTCGCCGGGCTGCCACTGCCCTGCGGTCATCAGGCCGGTCACCACCTGGCGCACCTGCGCGGCGGTGACCTCGGCCGTGTCCTCGCCGGGGGCCAGGCGGCGGGCATCCAGCGGCGCGGTCCACGAACTGCGGCCTGGCTCCAGCGCGCAGATCACCGAATACGGCCAGCCGGGGATCATGATGTGCTGGTCCTTGCCACGCCCGTAGGTGTGGCACAAGATCCGCTGCGCCGAGGTGTGCGCCTCGGGCCGCAGCCAGCAGGTAACGTCCACCGCCAGCACCAGCCGCCCGTCGGCTGCCCGGGGCAGCGGCAGCCCGGCCAGCGCCTGGCGCAGCCGGGCGCTGTCACACCTGCCCCGGGCCAGCGCCGCATACAAGCTGCCATGGCCCCGGCGGTGCTCACCGGCCAGCGACAACTCCACCAGCGACCGCACCGGCCCATCGCTGCACAGCAGCGCATCCGCTAACTCGAACAGCGCATCCGGCCGCCTGGACAGGCACCGGTAGAACTCCTCGCGGAACCCGCACAGGTTCCCGCGCGCGCCGGCCTGGCCGACATCAGGCACACTGGTCATCGAAGCCCTTGGGTGATCGTCCATCTCTGGCAAGAGGAATGATCGGCCAAGGGCTTCGTTCATGATCAACCGGGGTACCAGTCACCAGCCCCGAGGTTAAAAATCAAGCTAGCACCAGCAGCCCCGTGGCCATGAATGGACTCGGAGGCAGAGGGTCAAACAAAGTCAGCAAGCCAACCGCGGCCAAGGCCAGGGAGAACGCACCCAGGACCGCAGCGCACCAGCGTGACGGGTCGGAAGTCAACTGGACCACGCCACGCCCGGACTCTCCCATCCCCGATAGCTGCCACGACTTCGGCGACTCTCGGCCGGGTTCGTTCGCGGGTGGCCGCAGGCCATCGCCGCAGGCGACGCGAAAGCGCTCTCGACGGGTACCGGCCGACGCCGGATACTCGGGATCGGGGGATGACCCTTCCGAGCCTCGGCCACTCGCTACAGCTCGGCGCAGCGGCAATGCTGGTCGAACTTGGCGGCGAACGCTAGGCGGAAGGCGCGTCATCGCGGTTCGACGTCAGTCCGGGTCGCTACGATGCCCGGGTGCCTGACGAAATCCGGCGGCTCCCCGCCGACGAACTGGATGAAGACTGCGAAGAGGGCTGGGAGCGCTCGGTAGACGACCCGGACATACGCGGCGTCGGCGCGCACCGGATCACTCTCGGCGAGCAGCCTTACTGGAGCGTCGGCGTTGCTGTTGCTGAGTTCCTGCGGGAGGAGCCGCTGGAGAGCGAGCTTCGGCAGCAGATGGCCTCGTCGCTGCGCGCGGTCCGCGGCGTCGAGGTTGTCGCGGAAGAGGACCGTGAGCTGTGGTACGTCGCTGGGACGCCATCGGGCGAGGCGCTGGTACGTGCCGCAGCTCGGGTAGTCGATCAACTGGCTCCGAGAGCGCGCTCATACCTGGACAGCCTCTAGTGCAGAGTTTATACATGGCCCAAGAGCCGACGATTTTACAGCCCTATCCTCCTGTTCGAGTCTTATGCCGCTAACCTGCCCCGCTATGTGCTCCGAGGCGTGATTTGGGACCGCCGCCGTCCGCTATGCGTCCGTGAGTACCGGGTTTCGGGGTCCGCGCGGTCGGCAGACCGTCGCAGGCTAGGCCACGGACGGGCACGGACCGGCCCACGGACGGCCACGGACCAGGTCACGGACGGGGGCGGAAAAGGCCACGGACGGGGCCGGTGGGAGCGGTTATGCCGACCGTCATCCCCGTTCTCGCCTCTGACCTGCCATTTCAGGAGGTCTGTTCGGTGTCGCCGCCCTCGTTGTCCGGGGTCCGCGCCTTACGTTGCCGAAAGACGGGGGCGGGATGGCATGGTCGTGTCTCATAATCAGCGGGACGGTGTCATCGAGGGTCTCAGCCTGAACTGGCGCGATCCGCCTACCTTGCGCCGGTAGCGTGTTTCCTGTGGCTGAGGATCCGGTGGCGGTTGAGGCTGAGCTGGCCCGGTTGCGGGCAGAGAACGCCCGGCTGATCAAGCTGCTGAGGCTGTCCCCGCAGCAGGCTGCCCCGCCGGTACCAGGGCAGGCCGCCTTCTTCGAGGCATCGCCGGGAGTGGTGCACCACCGCTCGCCGCAGGAGGCGAAGGTGGCGTTCTTCGGCGCGCTGTTCGCTGCGCGGACCGATGTGTACGCGGTCCGGTACGAGAACCAGCGGACCGGGAAATCGGGATGGGTTCCGGCGGTGCGCGGCGGCTGGCAGAAGGGAGTCCGACACGAGGACCGGAGCTACCTGCCGCTGACGGCGGCGGTGCTGGCCGGGCACCTGAAGGGCGAGATTCACATCGGGCTGTACCCGCTGCTTGACGGTGACAAGTGCTGGTGGCTAGCTGCTGACTTCGACGGGCCGGAGGCGATGTTCGACGCCCTGATGTACGTCAAGGCCGGCCGTGCCCTGCAGGTCCCGGTGGCCCTGGAGATCTCCCGGTCGGGAGTGGGTGCGCATGCCTGGGTGTTCTTCACCTCCCCCGTCCCGGCCGAGACAGCCCGCCGTCTGGGTACCGGACTGCTGCGCGAGGCGATGGCGCTGCGCGGGCGGATGACCCTGGCCAGTTACGACCGGCTGTTCCCTTCCCAGGACCTGCTGCCCGTTGGCGGGATCGGGAACCTGATCGCGGCGCCGCTGTTCAAGCCCGCGCGAGACAACGGCACGACGGTTTTCCTGGACCTGGAGACCCTGGAACGGCACGACGACCAGTGGGCCTACCTGTCCACCCTGGGCCGGATGACCCCGCAAGAGCTCAGGCGCGCCGCAGACCGCGCCGGGAAGGTCACGGTTGCCGCTGAAGTCACCCGGCTCTCGGCTCCCTCATCGACCGCGACCAGGCCACCGGCCCCGCCAGTCCTCAGCGTGCGGCTCGACGCCGGGATCAGGCTAGAGCAAGCACAGCTGACGCCGGGGCTGGCGGCGACGCTGCGGCACGCGGCGTCGATGCACAACCCGGACTTCTACGAGCGGCAGCGGATGCGCGCCTCCACCTACAACATCCCGCGGTTCCTGCACTGCTACCGGGAAACCATCGACGGCGGCCTGATCCTGCCGCGCGGCATGCTCGACACCGTCACCTCGCTGGCCTCGCAGGCGGGAAGCCGCCTGGACGTCACCGACCGCCGCTCCGATGGCACCGCCCGGGACATCACCTGCTCCGCCGTCTTGACGCCCGCCCAGCGGGACGCGGTCACCGAACTCGCCCGGCACGACCTCGGGGTGCTGGTCGCGCCGCCCGGAGCCGGGAAGACCGTGATGGCCTGCGCGGTCATCGCCACCCACCAGGTCTCCACGCTTGTCCTGGTCGACCGCAAGGCCCTGGCCGACCAGTGGCGGGCCCGGATCGCTGAGTTCCTCGGCATCAAGGCCGGCCAGCTCGGCGGCGGCCGTGCCAAGCTGCGCGGCACCATCGACGTCATCACCTTGCAGACCCTAGCCCGCCGCGGTGACATCGCGGAACTGACGGCCGGGTACGGGCTGATCGTCGCCGATGAGTGCCACCACATCCCGGCCGCCGCGTTCGAGGACGCCGCCCGCCAGATCACTGCCCGGCGATGGCTCGGGCTGACAGCCACCCCTTACCGCCGCGACAAGCTCGACGACCTGATCGGCATGCAAGTCGGCCCGGTCCGCCACACCATCACCGTCCCCCGGCAGGCCACCGGCACTATGAACATGCTGCCCGGCAGCGCACCCGGCGGGCACCCCACGCCGGTGCTGCACGTCCACCCGACCGCATACCGCTACACCGGAGGCGCCAGCCCGACTGCGCCCGGCGGGATGGCTCTCATCTACAAGGACCTCATCGCCAGCGACGAGCGCAACCAGCAAGTCACCGCCGACGTCGCAGCCGCCATGAGCCAGGGCCGGAACTGCCTTGTCCTCACCAACTGGACCGGCCACCTGGAGACGATCGCCGGCACGCTGCGCGCACTGGGCCACGACCCGGTCATCCTCAAAGGCGGCATTGGCGCCAAGGACCGGGCCGCTGCCCTGGCCCGCCTGACCCCGCAGCCGGGCGGGCCGGCGCTGCTCGCCGTGGCTACCGGCCCCTACGCGGGAGAAGGGTTCGACTGCCCGCCGCTGGACACCCTGTTCCTCGCCGCGCCCGTCGCCAGCAAGGGGCGCCTCCTGCAGTACGCCGGGCGGATCCTGCGCCCTTACGACGGCAAAGCCACCGCCGAAGTCCACGACTACCACGACGAGCAGGTCGGCGTACTCGCCTCATCGCTGGCCAAGCGCGCACCCGGGTACACGAGCCTGGGCTTCCCCGACCCCCGAAAACTCCCCTACTCCCCACGCACCGCCGCGACGGAGCCGCGCTTCCAGGAATCGCGGTTAGCCGGGACCAACAAGCTCAGCACCCTGCGGGCACTGGGCACCACATCGGCGAGGAATGCGATGCCGTCAGACACCGCTAGCGTCAAGTTGAGGCCCGCGCCGCGCGGTGCCGGTAGCAGCGACCTCAGCACCCATATCGCGAGCAGTTGCTTTGCCAGCAGGCTCCGCGGCTAGGACTGCTCGTGGAGTCTTGACCGCCGGGCGACGGACTCGAAACCGGGCTCTGCAGCCGAAACGGCATCACACTCCCGCTACCGCACCCGTCCAAGGCAATGCGGCGGGATGCCCAGCTGTCGGTGCGTGTGCGTTTGTCACTGGATCACGTGGCTGTGTCGCTCAGGCGTGCAGGGCCGATCGCCCGTAGAATAATAGGAGGATCCTGCCCCAAACAGCGGGCTGGACGCTGCGAGGAGGGACGATGGCCGGGCTTGGTGAGCACATCACCGCTATGGTCCGCAGCCATGCCTCCGGCGACGACTCGGCTTTCTATTCCGTTGCGCTGCAGGTCGCGGCCAGGGAGGCACGCCAAGGGCATCATGTGCTGGCCGACGACATCAAGAAGGCCGTCGACGCGTCCCGAAGCGCGACGCCTAGTAGCAACGTTACCAAGCTCGCCCAGCCGCGCGGGGACCTGGCGGACCTGATCGAGGTCAGTCATCCCGAGGTCACCCTGGGGAACTTGGTGGGGCCAAGCGAGTTGAGAGAGCAGCTCAAGCAGGTCATCGCTGAACAGCGGCAGCGCAAGAAGCTCCTTGATCATGGATTTGACCCGACTCATCGGCTCCTGTTGGAGGGACCGCCGGGCACGGGCAAGACCATGACGGCGGCAGTGCTCGCCCACGAGTTGTCTCTGCCGATGTTTACCGTGCGGCTGGACAGTCTGCTGAGCAAGTACATGGGCGAGACCGCAGGAAAGCTACGCCAGGTGTTCGACGCTGTGGCGCGACGACGCGGTGTGTATCTGTTCGATGAGTTCGATGCTCTCGGAGGAGACCGGTCTGGAAATGACGTCGGCGAGGCCCGACGTATTCTGAACTCTTTTCTTGTGTTCTTGGAGCAAGCCAGCACCGAGAGCATCGTCGTCGCGGCGACGAATCATCGGGCCATTCTCGATAGGGCGCTATTTCGCCGATTCGACACGGTTCTCACCTACCACCTGCCCGACACGACGCAGGCCCGTGCGGTCATCAAGGGGCGGCTCGGCTCGCTAATAAGAGGCGTGCGCTGGGACAGCGTTGATGCCCACACCGAAGGACTCAGCCACGCCGAACTGGTCAGGGCGGCTGAAGCAGCTGCCAAGGCTGTCCTGATGCGCGGCGATACTGTCATCGGCGCCGATGACATAATTTCTGCGCTGGAGGCTCGTCGAACGGCGAGCGGTGGCTGACGACCTCAGGCACTTCACCCACCTGCAAGTTCTCGATCGCGTTCGGAGTGAGGACTTCTCACGCGGTGGTAGCGGCAACCCGAAGATTAAGCCTGTGGAGTACCGGGCGCACGGGCTCGCGCTGAAGGGCCAACTCGATGATGCGCTCTCAGGGAGCGACGCGGACCGCGCGAGCATCAGCCTGAGCATCGATGAGCTACGAGCTCTGGGGAGCGTCATCACCCTTGAAGGAGATGACGCCACCTACCCGCTGAAGATCGAGTCGCTGGAGAAGTTCACCCCAGGAGGCACGAAGAAGCCGCGGGTGCCCGAGTGGCTGCTGCTTTCGGTTCAACCGGCCACCAGCGAACTGCCCGAACGGGCTGTCGTGTGGGTGGCCGACGCCTACCGGTCGCAGTTCTTGAAGATCTTCGGGGACTACCTGAACAAGAAGATCACCAGGGCCGCCGAGGACAAGTGGGAGACGCCGGAGGGCAACCCCGCAAACCGTGCCCTAGTGGCCAACATTTCTCGCATCCGGCAGAGCATCCTCGACGACCTCTGGCAGTCCGACGGCGAACCACCCAAGCACGGAACCCAGTGGTGGGAGCTGTGGCTGGACACTGCCCAACAGAACACCGGCACCCTGCGCAGCTTCGCGGCGGCGCTGAACCTCCGACTCCTGGAACGGTCACTTGCTCTCAATGACCGGGTCGTTGTATGGATCAACGCGACGTGGCAGCAGTTGGAGGTGCTGCCCTTTACCAGCGTCCCGATTGCAGAAATCCGCAAGCCCGAATTCATCGACACGATCGAAGACCTCCTGCCCGAGGAACAGGACGAGTACGTCGACGACCTTGCCAGACGTGTGACGGCGGCCCCTGTCGAGTCGCCGGCGGTGTGCCATCTGGATACTGGCGTGGCCCGCTCCCACCGGCTCCTTGCCGCTTCCCTCGATCCGGCTGACCTGCACACGGTTATCGGTACCTCTGGCTTCGACACCCAGGGGCACGGCACGGCGATGGCTGGCCTAGCCCTGTACGGACCACTCGACGACCTGCTGACCGGCTCGGGCGCCGTACAGCTACATCACCGGCTCGAGTCCGTGCGCGTGCTTCCCAATTCTGGCGAGCCAGACACCGATCGCCGTGACTACGGAACGGTCACTGTCGACGCCGTCGCCCGAACAGAGGCCACGACACGGCGACGGCGCGTGTTCTGCATGCCCATCTCTACTGATCCCGACCGGCCCGGCGTGCCGACCCTTTGGTCATCGACGGTCGATGCGCTGGCCGTGGGAACCGACATCGTCCGCGACGGTGAGCAGCTCCAGCTGCTCACCGCGCCCGATCCTGAGGCCAGCCGACTTATCATCGTCGCCGCTGGAAACGTCGATGTATACACCACCGACCACCGGACCGAGTCGGACACCTCGGCGGTAGAAGACCCTGCGCAGGCGTGGAACGCTCTGACCGTCAGCGCCCACACCGATCTCATCAGCACCCCGGTCGATCCCGACTTCGCCAGTTGGACAGCCTTGGCAGGCAAGGGCGAGCTCTCGCCCCACAGCAGGACGTCTCTGCTGTTCGGGAAACGCACGTGGCCCATCAAGCCGGACATCTGCTTCGAAGGGGGCAATGTCCTCACCGACGGGGCGACTGGTTTCCATGAGCGTCACCCGCTGTTGTCGTTGCGCTCTACCGGCATCCACAACGACTTGGAGTTGACCTCCGCGAACGCCACCAGCGCCGCCACCGCGCAAGTGTCGCGGATCGCCGCGCTCACGATCGCGCACTACCCGGAGTACTGGCCTGAGACGATCCGCGGGCTCTTGGTTCACGCAGCCGAATGGACACCGGCGATGCGGGCCGAGTTGGACGCCACCGGCACCAAGAAGGAACCCAAGCTCGACCTTCTCCGACGTTACGGATGGGGCGTGCCAACCGAGGAGGCCGTCCTGCGCTCCTCTCGGCAGGCCGTCACGCTCATCACCCAGGACATTTTTGTCCCCTTCGAAGGATCCGACTACAAGATGCGCAGGTTCCGGCTGCACGCACTCCCATGGCCCACCGAGGTCCTTGAGAGCATCGGCGCCGGAGATGTCACCTTGAAGGTCACTCTCTCCTACTTCGTCGAGCCTTCCGCGTCACGACGAGGATGGCGGCAGCGTTACTCCTACGCGTCTCACCTTCTCCGGTTTGACTTGAAGGCCCCGACCGATATCACCGAGGCCGAGTTCATAGCGCGCCTGAATCGCGAAGCCGAGAACGACGAAGACTCCTCCCCCGCCTCACGATCGTCGGGCTCCGACCATCGATGGCTGATCGGTCCTAACCAGCGAAACCTCGGCTCGCTCCACCAAGACGTATGGGAAGGGTCTGGGCAGGACCTCGCGGCCTGCGGCATCGTGGGCGTCTACCCGGTCGGCGGCTGGTGGAAGCGGAACCGACGCAGGGATCGACTCGATCTGCCCGTCCGCTATTCGCTCATCGTCTCGCTTAAGACCCAGGAACAGGGTGTCGATCTCTACACGCCCATTGCCACCGACCTCCAAATACCCGTCTCTATCGAGGCGACGTAACCGCCGGCAGCTTCCCCGGTCCTCCCCGTTGCATAACCACAGCGCAGATAGTTACCGCGCGGCCGAGATGGGCTCAGAGTCCTATCCGCCTGTTCCAGGTAGCCCGTGACGGTGGACTCAGCGAACCGATCTTCGGCCGAGCCCGGCACTCCACTCGCACGCTCGCCTTGGTCCCGAACTCGCCGCCAGCGGGCTCGCCCAGCGCCTCTACGACCTGCGTCACTACCACGGTAAGTGGAGGGGAGGGAGAGCGCCTGCCGATCCCCGCCCACACCCACTGGCCGCCAGCGTCACATGAGCACACCTCGTGAACATGAACGTATATTTAGTACTAAGCTACACAAATGCCACAATTATTGCAGCGATTGCCTCAGTGATTAGCCCGATCTTAACTGCTAAGATCACAATATTCTGGTTGCGGCCGCTTTCCAGCAAGGACGTTTTAGTGCATACTTCGCTTGACTATGGCGGAGGAGCGAATGCGAAATTGACGGGCAGCGCGCGTAATAAGATGCTCTCGCTCAACGGGTTCTTGCTGAGATCCGACGCGACGCCGGCCAATGCCTGGACGGATAGCGCATCAGAGGACATTGAGATCTTCTCGTGGGAAAGGGGGCGGCTAGCGGCCCTTAGCCCGGATGACAACGAGATACTCCAGGCGGCCGAGGTCGGGGACATCGTCGTCGCCATGATCAGGCGGTTCTCCGCTGCTCCGCCCTGGCAGAACTTCATCAAGAACGCATTCGATCTCGCGGAGTTCGGTTCCGGCCGCGAGTCGCTCGGGGCGGCTGTCTTCTGTGCTGTGCCGGCGCCCATAGACGACGGCGTGGTCAGGTGGGTGGCCTGGACCTTCGGGAGCGCCGGCCGCGCGCTCAGGCGCGCTGCCCAGGATCCGAGGTTCGGCTTGCTCGCCGTCCTGAACCTGCTGGTCGTACCTCTCCTGGAGACCGGAGAAGCCGACCCGGTCCAGACCCAGCGCCGCCGCGCTCCTCAACTGCGGGAGATGCGCTACCGGACCACCGCGCCATACGTCCAGCAGACCGGCCATCGGGCCGCCCGGGACATACCCGTCGATGGTTTCCGCGTCGACCAGACCAGCGATCTGGTCGCAGCGGTCGGCGGCACCGGGGCCGATCCGGCCCTGACCACATCTACGCTGCTGGGAGGCCGGTCGCTGCGATTCAGGGCCTGGGTAAACAAGCCGGAGGAGCTGACCGAGCTGGCATCGATCGCCCTGGAACGCTCTGGCGCCACCGAGTACAAGGAGATGTTCAGCTGGATCGACAACATCCGTCCGGTCGATGACCCGGGACTGACTCGGGACCTCCGCGCGCAGTTGGCCGGTGAGATCCTGGCGAACCCTGATAGCGCCATGATCGACGCTATCTTGCCGGATGACCTGATCGAGACCGGGGAGGACCGCTCCATCAGGTACATCGTGTTCCCGCGGGAGCGCGGCACCGGCCAGGGGAACGTGACGCTGACGATGACGGCCATTGCCAGGCTCCTAGACCAGAGCATGGATGGCGACGCCGGGGACGCTGGCCTAGATGCCGAGCTGCGCTTCCTAGACGAGTCCAGGGAATTGATCGGAACGGCGACAACCCTGGAATGCATCAGCGCCACCCTGAAACGGGGCGATGCCGAGTTTGTCGCGTACGACGGCGATTTCTACGCGGTGAACCACTCGTTCGTGTCCCGCATCGACGCCGAGCTCAGCAAGATCTCTCTTTCCGGGCTCCGTTACCCGCGGTACGGGGGTGAGACCGAGCCCGTCTACAACATGGCGGCCGCCCGAGATCATCCGGATGACTTCGTCCTGCTGGACCGAGCGCTGATCGAGTTGCCGGACGAGCACGGCGTCGAGGCGGCCGACCTCGTCTGCTCATCCGGTGCGCTCATCCACGTAAAGCGCAAGGGAAAATCATCGGTCCTGAGCCACCTGTTCCTGCAGGTCGCCAATAGCTGCGAGCTTCTGCGCCGGTCGACGCCCGCGTGGCAGCAGCTATCTCAGCTAATACGTGAGCGCGCAGCCAGCGATCCGGTTATCGCGTCCATCGAAGCTGCTCACGCAGCGGCCCGGAACCGCGAGTCCGAGCTCGAGGTGGCCTTCGCCTTCCTGGGCGACTGGAGCGGGAAAACCATCACGAGCCTGCCCCTCTTCTCTAGGATCAGCATGGTCAACGAGGCCCGCAGGGTTTCGAACCTCGGCTTCAGACCGACAGTCGCTCTCATCTCCATCAGGTAAATCGCGAGATGGCTGAGTCCCAATGAGCATTCCTCGGTCTTGCCCGCTCCCGGGTATGTGACCGACCTTGATGGCTGCGCTGAGATGCGCGTCATTCCGGTCCGCACTGTCTCCATCTCTGCGGTACCTTTGCCGTCCACAGATCTGCAGGCCTGCAGGCATGCCCGTCAGTAGCGTCATGAGGCCGCCAAATATTGCTGTTGAATTAATAACAGCCACACACGCAACAAGAGAGATTATTTTCAACAATTTTCCAAAGTCTCGGCTATGCACAGCATGGAATGTCAGTGGCGTTGTCTACGGTGGTCCTGAACACGGGGACCAACCGGAGGCCGCCATGGCTCGCTGGCGCTACGACGCGCAACCGCTGCTGCGCTATGCCGCTGTCCAGGAAGCACCGATGTACCGGGAGATCATGGAGGTCTTCGCTGAGGCAGCAGCCGGCTACGGCAGCCGACTGTCACCTGAGGATATCTATGTGGCGCTGCTCGACCGTTCGGATCCTGGCAGCGAGGAAGATGACAACGATTCGCTCAGCCTCGGCGAGGTTAAGAAACGGCTCGTACAACTCCATGATTGGGGGAACCTCACCCAGGATTTCGACAGCGGGCGCGCTACCAGTCTGGAGAGCTACGAACAGACCGCATACGTGTACGATCTGACTCCCGGTGGAGAGGCGGCAGCCGAGGCGCTCAGGGCACTCGATGACGCACTTCGCCGCGTCGGCGGACTGCAGGCGGTCGCGCTGCGCCAGATCGAGGAGATGCTCGGCCAGCTTGCCATCCTGCTGCGGGCACAGCGACCAGACGGCGACCGGATATTCGGTCTCTGCGAGGACCTGCATACTCGGTTTAAGAGCCTGACGTCGAACGCTGCCCTGTTCATGCAGAAGGTGAACCGGCTGCTGGCGTCCTCGGCCATTGACGTGCGGGATTTCACCCTATTCAAGGCCGATACCATCACCTATCTGAACGATTTCATCGCCGATTTGGACGTCTTCGCGGTCCGTATCCGCCGCCGTCTGGATGACCTGGATAAGGTCGATCCCCCGGCTCTGACAGCTGCCTTCGCTGCGGGCGAGGCAGCATCCGGCACTCTGGCTCTGGACGCTCCCCCTGACTCCTTGACGTGGGCTGGCCAGGCTAAGAGGCACCTATCCGGGCTCGCCGACTGGTTCCGCGCGGACAGCGAAGCACGCGTTGGGGCTGGTGCCCTGTACGAGAAAACCCGAGCCGCAGTTCTCGGTATCGCCCGCTCCGCGGAACGGATCCGCGAGGCGTCGTCCAGCCCCTCAAGCCGCTCTGCCGACCTGCTGGATCTCGCTGTCCGGTTCGAGGCCGCCTGCAGCGACGATGAGGCCCATCAGCTTTGGCACGCGGCGTTCGGATTGTCGTCCGCTCGGCATCTCGGGATCGCGCTTGACGACGTTACCGCCGGGCTCAGCTCGGCCAGCTGGTGGGAGCCGCAGGCAGCCGTGACCATCTCGCGGCAGCTCAGGTCAGGCGCCCGCTCCGACTATGTCCGCCGGGCTAAGAACGTGACGGACCGGTCTGCGGCGAAGAACGATCTGGCGGCTAAGGCGCGTGCCGCTCAGGAACGAGCCGATCAGGCAGCGAGAACGCTAACAGAACTCGGGACCTGCGACATCGGCGAAATCAATGACCGGGCCGACAGCCCGCTCGATCCCGCCGCGCTCAGGCTGCTGGCGTCGCTGCTGTACCGGGCTATCCGGAGCCGACGGCGGCGAAATGGTACCCGATTGGCCGTCAGTACCGATGGCACCCTGCAGATCACCGTGGCCGATCCGCTGCCGCCCCGAGCAGCGCTGCTGGAAGCGGAGACCGGCACCTGGACGCTGCCCGACTACCGGATCAGCGTGGAATGGCGAGCCAACGTGATCGCCGCTGAGCGCGCGGCGGCCGATATCGCGCCTGCCGCGGTTGCTGCCGTGCCCGCCGAGGATCACGGAGAGGCCTCATGGCGAGCGTGATCGCGCAGGAAACAGCGACGACGCGGGCTAGGGCGATCCGAACGCTCCTGGCCCGGCCCCTGATCGACCGACGCTCTAGATCCGACTTCTCAGCCGTTGTGGCGCACGCGCCGTGGCTGCAGCGCTGGTTCGATGACAAATGCGGCTGGGTACTTGTGGTGGATGCGAGGCACGGATTCGCGCGGCTGCGGAAAGTCCCCGCCCGGTTCGACGGGACCCGCGGCCTGCGCACGGAGCGTTCCACCCGGCGCGCGTTCACGCCACGCCGCTACAGCCTGGTGGCCGTGGCCGCGGCGGCACTGTCCGACACGACCCGTCCGCAGATCAGCCTCCGCGACCTAGCCGACCGGGTACAGGCCATCACCGCCGACACGCCGGGACTCGCCAACTTCGCTCCGCGCAGAGACGAACGGATCGCGCTGTCCGACGCCGTGACGTACCTGATAAAGGTCGGCATCCTGCATGTTGTCGAAGCCCGGGGTGATTACGTCGCCGACGAGAACGCGAACGCGCTCTACGACATCGACGACCGGCGTCTCGGCCATCTGATCTCCGCGCCCTTCCCTCCGAGCCTCGCGACCACGACGGAGCACCTGCTCTACGAGAGCCGCTACGGGCCATGGATCCCACCGCAGGTCTCGCCCTTCGCTGATGTTCCGGCAGCTAGCGATGACCAGGTCCGCCTCCGGGCACGGCACCGCATCATGCGAATCTTGCTTGACGACCCGGTTCTCTACCTCGATCAGCTCAGCGCTGCCGAGCGAAGTTACTTGCAGCAGACCATCGGTGGAATCACGAACTGGGTTACCGAGGCAGGAATGGTCCTCGAACGCAGAGCCGAGGGATGGGCTGCGATCGACCCCGACAGCATCGCGACCGATCCCCGGTTTCCGGAAGGAAACGACATCGTCAGCTTCGCGGGCCTGCTGCTGCTCAGCGCGTTCCAGCCGGAAACGGTTCCCGACGGCCCGGTTCGTCAGCCACTGCACAGCGCGGAACGCGTGATCGCTGACCGCCTGCGCACCAACCCGACATGGGCGCGCGCATACCAGACACTGGACGGCCCGGGCCACCTCGCGACAGCCGCACTGGCCCTGCTCGCCAGCTTCAGCCTGGCGGTGGTCGACGCAGCCGGATTTACGCTGCTCCCCGCAGCCGGCCGTTACCGTCCGGACGTCAAGGACACCGCGTCCCCTGCGAGCGGACAGTCTTCGGAAGGACAAGAGGAAAGCACATGACCGTGACATCAGCCCTGTCAATGGATGTGCTGGCTGGCGTTCCCGAGCCCACCCGGGAACGCTGGCAGCCGCTGCGGGCGGGCATCCTCAATCTTTACCTCTACGACGAGCAGGTGTTCACGTTCCACAACGGACGACTCCTGCTGCGGGGCAACAACGGCACTGGCAAGTCGATGGCGCTTGAAGTGCTGCTCCCCTACCTTCTCGACGCCGAGCTCACGCCTTCTCGGTTGTCAACCTTCGGTGGTAACCACCGCAACATGTACCTGTGGCTGATCGGGTTCGACCAGTCCGGAAACCGCAGCAGCGAGCGCGCGTATACGTGGGTCGAGTTTGGGCGGCGCCTTCCCGGCGGGGACTGTGAGTACTTCACCGCGGGAGCGATGCTCGAAGGCACCCGCGACTCCTCCGTCACCGCTCGCTACTTCAGCACTGCGGCCCGAATCGGCGTGCACATGTCCGTGGGCCGTCCCGGCTCCGAGCCGCTGACCACGCAGCAGCTCACGGCCGAGCTGGCGGCTCAAAGCGCCGCCGGACGCCCAGGTACCGTGCATCCGACCGGAGAAGCCCATCGCACGGCCGTCAACCAGACCCTCTACGGGCTGAGCCCGCAACGGTATGCCGTCCTCCGCCAGACGCTGCTACAGCTCCGGCGGCCGAAACTGTCGGACAAGCTCGACGAGAACGGCCTCAACAAGATCCTGCGGGACAGTCTCCCGACAGTGTCGGAGGCCATTGTCGAAGATCTCGCCGAGGGATTCGAGCGGCTCGACCGGCATTCCGCCGCCGTGGAAGAACTTGAGAAGACCCTGGGCGATCTCCGCAGACTGCGCAACGTCTACCGGGATTACGCACGTGCCGCGAGTGCTGCCCGGGCCGACGCAGTGGCTGCCGCCGAGTCCGCAATCAGCACTCTCGGGGAGAAGACAACGGCGGCCGAATCTGTCCGCGAGGCGGCTGAGGCGGCACTGGAGTCCATCAGGCTGCGCAACGTGGAGATCGATGCAAGCCTGGCTGAGATCACCGGCCGGATTAGTGCCTTGACAACGCTGGACGCTTACACCAAGGGACAGGAGGTCGAGCCTCTTCGCCAGTACGTCGAAGGATTGCGCAAGACCGTCGCAACCGCAGCCACGACAGCCGACAATGCTGAGACGACTGCCGCCGTCGATGCTGCCACCGCCGACCGTGCCACCGACGAGGCGATCAGCGCACGGGAGAACTGTTCACTCGATCGAGAGCAGGCCGCGAACCGGGCGGAGACGGCGAGGGCCGACGAACTGGACGCTGAGCTCAACGTTGCGCTCGGGACTCTGTCCCACGCTGACACACCAGATGCCGAGACGCTTAGGACGGTCCTCGATCGCGCGAGAGATCTGATCGGCAAGCTGGAGACTTATATCAGCACTTGGGCCGACGAGGTTAAGTCGCTGTGCAAGTTGAGTACGACTGCGAGCCGGTATAGGGACGCGCTGGAGACAGCGCAAGGTGAAACCCGACGGGCTCAGGCGGAGTTCGATGACGCCGAGGCAACGCTCAACGAGCGGCTCGAGAAAGACACCAACATCACCTTGGACTGGATCAGTGAACTGCAGCAGTGGGCGGAGGCCAGTGTCCAGCTCCGAATCGGGCAGACACCGCCACTGCCCTGGGATCCGGGCACAGTGCTGGAACGCGCACCGCGCTGGGCTGCAGAGGCGGCAATAGTCCGCTCCAGCGCGCTCCGCGCCGAAGAGCAGGAACATCTCACGGCTGTGGCAAACCGCGACCAGACTGCGACCGCGGTTATCGGCATGGCCCGCCTGACGGAAAACGTCGCAGACCTGATTGAGCTGGCCTCCGACACCGCTGCCGCGTACGACCGTCACGTCACCGCCTACCGGGCGGAGATCACTAGCTGGGCCGCCGCAGCGACCGAACTGTCCTCGGGCGCGGCGCCACCAGACTTTGGCACTGTCTCCGGAGAAGAGATCCGGCAAGCCGCTAGCGGATGGGCTGTCCGGGCACACACGGCCCGTGCTGGCGAGCTCCTCACGGACCGGGCCAACCTCGAACCGGAGATGTCCCGCATCAGCGGTGCCATTAATGAACTGTCTCTCCGGGAAGAGCACCTCGCCAGCGGGGGACTTCCAGAGCCCGAGATCCCGGCAACACGGCAGGTGAGCCGGGAGAACCGGGTCGGCGGCCCATTCTATATGTTGGTCGACTTCGCCTCCTCGGTCCGCGGCGAGGACCGGCTCGGGCTTGAGGCCGCGGCACTGGCTAGCGGGATTGCGGATGCCTGGATCAGCCCGGACGGCCGATTGCTGTCATGCGATGACGGCCTGCCGCTTCTCGACACGCAGCTCGACTCTGGGACGTCCTCGCCAACAGCAGGGGGCAGTACCCTCGCCGACGTCCTGGTCCCGGACGCGGACAGCGCGGAGATCGGAGTGCCATCGGACATCATCCTTTCCGTGCTGTCCCGGGTCAGCTGTATGCCGTCGGCGCGCGCTGCAGCGCCGCCCCAGTGCCTAGTGCTGGGCAGGGACGGGTCGTGGCGGGCGGGCACGCTCACAGGAGCGCACAGGGTCAGTGACGTCACTTTCATCGGCGCGAGTAACAGGGAGTCGGCTCGCCAGGACGCGCTGGCTAAGATCCGCCGCCAGCTTGTGGAACGGCGCGCGGAGCTCACCCAGCTTGAGTGGCGCCAGTCTGAAATCGACCGAGCCCTCGCTCGTCTTGACGTCGAACGAGACGATCTCCCGCCGGACGACAGTGTTCGCACAGCGGGCGACACCGCGCGCCAGGCGGCTCATCGCGCGACTGGCACGGCCCGTGAACTGCGAGACAGCCTTACCGCGACACCACTGGAGACGCCTGTGGCGTCTGAGGTGCGGCAGATTCCTCCTGCGGCCGATCTGGATAACTCGCTGATCGAGCTAGCAGGACGCATTCTTGAGGAGCCCGCCGGTGCGGCATCCGTCGTCCCCCTGCGGGAACTGGCCATGAAGGTGGACACGTTGGCAGCGGCGTGGACCGAGGCCGCGGCCACACGGCGAACTAAGGCTGACGAGTGCCAGACGCAGCTCGGGACCGTGGAAGGCGAGCGTGGCGCGATCCCTGACGACTCGGCGGTCCGGGGGGCACGCGCCAGCATAAACGCGGCTAGAGAGCAGGTCCATCACGCGCGAGGGCGACTCAAAGGCCGGGAAAAAGAGGAAGAGAACGCCAGAAGCCAGGCGACGGCCAGTGCCGGATCACTCCGTGCCGCACTGCTCGCAAGCGGGCTCGCGGCGGACTGCGACACGTGGGTGCTGGACGAGTCAGTACGGCAATACCAGCAGACGGCTGAGCGATGGCTGCGCAGCGGGATCGAGCAGATCAGGACCGCTGGCACGGCGCAGCACGCGCATGCCCGTTCTATCTCCAGCGCGGAAAACGCAAGCAATCTACGGTCTGAGGCAGACCGGCTGCGGCGGGAGCACGTCGAGAAGAAGGCCGAGCTGGACGAACTCACCAGAAATTACGGCCGCGACTACGAGCAGATCGTTAGCGAGCTGGCAGAGCTCGAGGAGAGTCAGCAAAACCTGGGCGAAGAGAAAGATAACCTCGCCGAACATAAGCTCGCCCAGAAATCGAAGCTCACGGAAGCGGAGACCGAGCTGCGGGGGCTGGCCGAGAAGCGAGCAGAGGCGGACACAACACGAGCGACCGCCACTGTCGGCTTCCTGGCCGCGCACCGTTTGGGCCTCCTCGCGGTGGCCGGTTATCCCGACGCGCCCATTGGCGAACCATCGGACGCCGAGGCGCCAAGCACTAGCCCCGTTTTGTCCCTCGGCGTGCGGGCTGCACGCGACTGGGCACGCGCAGTCCGGGACGCCGCCGGGGATAAGCTCCGCCGCGATCCGGAAACGGTTGAGACGGTGGCTAATCGCGTTACCGAGAACCGGCACAAGCTGGAGCCCGATCTCGCTGGCAAGGTCAGCATCCGGGACGAACGACACGACGGTTTGCTGCTGCTGGAGGCAAGCCGCGGCACACGCTCTCTCCCATTGGCGCAGATGATGACGGCGATCGCGGAAGAGCATTTCCAAGCGCAGGAACTGCTGGCCCAGCATGAGGCTGACCTCTTCCGGAAGTTCCTTGCCGAGTCCACTCGCCGTGAGGTCACGAACAAGATCCGGGATGCCCGCACCGCGATTAGGCAGATGTCGGACCTGATGTCCGCGCATCCGACGGGGAGCGGGATCCAGGTATCGATGGACTGGGTTCCTGACGAAAGGAACGCTCCTGGCATGGGAGACATCGTGACGCTCATGGGCAAGGACGCGCCGCTTGACTCCGAACGGGAACGGCTCCAGGAATTCTTCCGGGGACACCTGGCCGCGGTGCGCGCGACAGGGGACGCCGACTACACCGAGCAGATGCGCAAGCTGCTCGACTACCGCGAGTGGCGGCGGTTCACGATCAAGTTCAGGCGCGGCCCCGAGCAGCCGTATCAGCAGCTCACCAGCAAGACGCACGGCGCCCTGTCCGGCGGCGAGAAAGCCGTATGCCTGCACCTGCCGCTGTTCGCCGCTGCTGCTTCGTACTGCGACTCCGCTGGGGTGAAAGCAACGGCACCGGACGGGCGGAAAGTCCCTGGCGCGCCGCGGCTGATCCTGCTCGACGAGGTGTTCGCGGGCGTCGACGAGGACAACCGGGGCGACCTCTTCGAACTCATCCGAATCCTCGACCTCGACCTTGTCGCGACGAGCGAGAGCGAGCAGGGTTTCTATCGCCAGATCGACGGGCTGACCATCTATCAGCTGGTTAAGGGTGACGACGCGGTTCTTGGTACCCGAACCATCTGGGACGGCCGCGCCGCGCACCGGCTTTTCGATCCAGATCCCCTCCTCAGCCCTGACGGTGGGCCATGACTGCGGATGATCTGTCCGTGCCAGAACCGCTCAGCGAAAATGACACCGAGCGGATCCGGCGGGTGCTTCGCGGACCGTCCTGGCGGTGGCTCACGCGGACTGTACGCACCGCCTGGGAAAAGGATCTCTCCCGGCAGCGGATACGCATCGACCTAAGCACTTTGGAGGATACGCAGGTTGCGGCCATGGCCGATTTCCTGCGCTGGCCTACGCACAAGAGCGAGACGATCACCCTCGCCCTCCCCCGACTGGACGCGCTGCTCAGTTCCAGCGGACTCGGAGCGGGGCTCGCGGCCTGCCTGACTGCGGCTGGCGGTCCCTTGAACGACGAAGCAGCCAAGCGCCGAGCCGACAGAACCGCGCGGCAATCCATCAACGATGAACTCTGGGCCGAGGCGTTCGGCCATCCAGCACTCACTTGTCACCCAAAGCTGGAGCCTTGGCTGGCCGATGAACGTCTTCACGGCCGCATTCAAGCGGATCCGCGGGTACGCCGCCGCGTACTGTCGGATGCGCTCGCCGTCCTTGGCACGCTGCCCCATCCGGGGACGTCACTGGCGATCCTGGCTGGGCAGGTACTTGGCCATGCCCACGCGCTCGACGACGGTCCTGTTCAGGCCACCGTGCTACGGGCACTCGCCTGGCTCGATGACCGTCCGGACGAACGCCTCGGCGCTGAGCGCAGGCGCGCGCTGTGGGCTAACGCTGGGGTAGCGCTCGATACGGTCTCATCCACGGTACTGACTTCTGGGCTCATCCTTCCGGGCTCAGGACCCGTATCTACCACATTGGCCGTCAACGCCGCAGCTGGCCTGCCCGTAAGGCTCACTCTCGGCCAAGTGCGACATTATCTGGACGGGGAACGTGAACCGATTCTCGACAGGCTGAGCATCGTCTTTGCCTGTGAGAACCCAAGCGTCGTCGAAGCTGCATCGAACAGCCTAGCTACCCGTAGTGCCCCGCTGATCTGCACCGAAGGGCAGCCAAGCGTGGCGGCTGGCCTGCTGCTACGAGAGCTTCGGGATGTTGGCGTCGAGCTCTGTTATCACGGAGACTTCGACTGGTCCGGCCTCAACATCGCCAGGTGGGTCATGGCGGAATCTGGCGCCGCGCCGTGGCGGTTTGGTGCCCGCGATTACCGAGAAGGCTTGGGACGGAACCTACGTCCGAAACGGCTCTCACCGCCGGCCGGACAGGCAAGAACTCCGTGGGACCCGGACCTGCTGCACGCGATGCTTAGTCACCTGGCGGCCGTCGAAGAGGAGATCGTCATGGACTTGCTGCTCGCAGACCTCGCCACAGGCATCGCTGGCTAATTCGGTTGGCGGTTCACGCGGATCAAGGCACATCCATGACCAGCAATACCCGTGACCGGCTCTATGCACGGATGGGAATTGACCCGTCACACTGTCTGCAAGGCCGCCCTCGCTGCTGCCAGGGACGACCGTCGTTTCGCCGCTGGTACTCGCCGAGGTGGACCAATTGGCCACCGCCAGGCTTGACAGCAGCCAGACCGCGACGTCGATCATCGACTTCATCCTGTTCTAGGCACGACGCGATCGGCTCCTCCTCCCGCACGTCACGATCAACCTCCTGGAGACGGGACGGTCGGTTCAACGCAATTACGCCGCTCTGAATCTCGACCTGGCTGACGCGGCCAACGTCGCGCCAGCCGCCGAGTACCGCTCCCACTCCCTGCTCACCCTGGATCGCCGGGTTGTTCCTGCTCCGTGTATGAGGCTTAACACGGACAGGTCACCTGCGAGGAGGTAAACGGTGAACGGGTTCGATGTGAGCGTCCACTCGATCCGACGGCGGGCCGGTCGGCGCAAGCCGTTCGAGGTCCGCTGGCGGGCGGCAGGCCGCAGTCGGTCAAAGTCGTTCATCACCAGGCGGCTCGCCGACAGCTTCCGGGCCGAGCTCGTCCGCGCGGCCCGGCTGGGCCTGGAGTTCGATCCGCTGACCGGCGAGCCGACGGCGTGGAATCTGCCGGAGCCCACGATCGTCACCTGGTACCAGGAAGCCAAGCATACGCGGTCATGAAGTGGCCGTCCCTGGCCGCACATTCCCGGGCCAGCCTGGCCGACGCGCTGGCCACCGTCACGCCCGTACTGACCAGAAAGGATGCACGCAGGCGGCCCGATCCGCGCGAACTGCGCACGGCCTTGTACCAGCATGCCTTCAACCCCGCCCGACCTGCCGACCCGGACAGCCAGGCCGCCCAAATCCTGGACTGGGCGCAGCAGGCATCGCTGCCCATCGGTCACCTCAGCGAGCCGGCGGTGCTGCGCGCGGCGCTGGAGGCGCTGACGTTCCGACTGGACGGCAGCCGGGCCGCCGCCAACACCATCATCCGCAAGCGAGTCGTCCTGCACGGCGCGCTCGGTTACGCTGCCGAGGCCGGGCTGCTGCCGGACAACCCGCTGGACAGCTTCGCCTGGCGAGTACCGCGGTCGTCAGCAGCCATCTGCCCTGCCGTCGTGGCCAGCCCCGAACAAGTCAGCGCGCTGCTCGATGCGGTCTCCCTGACGCGGCCGGAGCTGACCGCCTTCTTCGGCTGCCTGTACTACGCCGCGCTCCGCCCGGAAGAAGCCGTCGCCCTGCGTATCTCCGACTGCCACCTGCCCACTTCCGGGTGGGGCGTGCTCCGGCTCGCTTCGGCTGCGCCCAGGACCGCCGCCGCATGGACCAGCGACGGCACCGGCTATGAACAACGCGGGCTCAAACACCGGCCGGAAGGGACGATCCGCATGGTCCCGGCCCCTCCGGTGCTCGTCGCCATGCTCCACGCGCACCATATGGCCTACGGCACCGGACCTGAGGGCCGACTGTTCCGGGGAACCCGCGGCGGGCCGCTCAGCGGGTCGCTCTACGGCCGCGCCTGGCAATCCGCCCGCACCCGCGCCCTCAGCCCCGAGCTAGCCGCAGGCGGCCTTGCCCGCCGTCCCTACGACCTGCGCCATGCCGCCCTGTCACTGTGGCTGAACGCCGGAGGAGACCCCGCCCAGATCGCCGCCCGGGCCGGAAACAGCGTCGCGGTCCTGCTCACCGTCTACAGCCACTGCATTCACGGCCGCGACGACCTCCTCAACCAGCAGATCAGCCGCGTCCTCGGGCCACCCGCAGCACCTGGTCCGTGCCCGTCCGTGGAAAGCCAGCGGCTACACCGACCCCGCAACTCCCGGGAAGCCATCGGCTACACCGACCGCGCGACGGCCGCAGACGCGTCGGCCATACGTCTGCTGACGCCGTCCGCCATACGTCCGTGACCTCCCCGCCGACGGCCCACAATTCACGCCGACCGCAGGCCATTGCGACAACCCTACCGGCACACGTTTAGCCAGTTCAAAGGCAACTTTTAGAACGATAACCCGCGATCCGGTCTGGCCCACAGCTGGCCCACAGACGGTCCGCGAACCGCTCGCACCGGCACGCAAAAGCCGGTGCCATCATCCGATGGCACCGGC
>Ga0307474_10000311_pt1 | contig 35964 bp, 32 predicted proteins | sample atmos_gasesECM1C_2_FD_203312 | JGI IMG/M metagenome (GOLD analysis project Ga0307474, IMG submission 203312) | Hardwood forest soil microbial communities from Morgan-Monroe State Forest, Indiana, United States - atmos_gasesECM1C_05 | ecosystem: Environmental > Terrestrial > Soil > Temperate... | reverse complement strand
CACCTTCCACATGAAACGGCCGAACACGGTCTGCTCCGTCAGTTCACCCGGGCGGCTATGGTTTTGAGCGACCACCAGTTGTGAGAGTCCGAGCGTATCGGAAAGTAGGATCATCTCCTGACGGACGTCGTCGCTAATCTGACCCGTACGGGTCAGAAACTTGATTCCTTCCAGCCACTCCGCCTCGCTCAGGCGGATGTCGCGTGCGAACTGGTGAAGATGCTCGATCAGCTTGGACATGATCTCGTGCAGGCGCGGATTGGGGCTCCGCTCAAGGCTCCGCAGCACCTCCGCGGTTATCGTATGCTCGTCAAGGTTTCTCATGGATCACTCCCTGGATTTGATTGCGGTTGAACCCGCGATCCAATGCTCCAGCTCTCGAAATATGCTCCCGGCAAACGACGATTGAGCGAGCAAGCGACCAGGAGATGCCCCCGGTTCGCAGACCGACGATCGGCGCACCTCGAAGTTTCCTCTGCGCTTTGCGACTACGCATTTGAGCGAGTGTTTCGGTTGTCGCGATGAGATGATGGAACGCTGACCGCGAGGCCGCCTGCCCGAACACGACGGAATTTCGGCACGTTCGCGTAGGCGCGACGAGGCTATGGTAACGGCGGCCCTAATTGCGGATGGTTCGGCGGAAGGCGCCAGGGGTTAGTCCGGTAACCCGCTTGAACACCCGCGTCAGGTGTTCCTGATGCGCGAAACCGCAATCGAATGCGATTTGCGCGATCGGTGCGTCCGTCCGTGTCAGGAGATGCTTTGCTCGCTCGATGCGACGCCTCAGGACATACTGATGCGGTGGCAGCCCGGTCACATCCCTAAACCGACGGGCGAACCAAGCGGCACTCAGGCCGCCCGCGGCAGCCAAATTCTCAAGCTCGATCCGCGAATCTAGGTTGGCTTCGATGTAGTCGTCGACGCGATCCAGTTGAATTCGGTTGAGCGAAGGCAATGTTTCCTTCGGCGCTCGGCGGCCAGATGTCCGGTTCGAATAGGCGTGCACCAGACGCGCACCTAGCGCGTGGGCCAGAGATGCGACGTACAGGGCCGCGTTGCTGGCGGGGTCGCAAACGATCCCTCTGACCTCAAGAGCCAAGGCTTCGATAAGAGTGTCGATCTCGCCCAAACGCGGTTCGAGCTCGACCTCACCAAATCCAAACTCGCGGGCGATTGCATCAACAAGATCTCGCTTGACGTAGATATGCACTGTTTCGAGCGGATCGCGAAGTTCCACGCTGAGGCTTTGACCGCCAGGCCATAAAAAGAAGTGACCGGGGGCGATCATCTTGTCGACAACCTTCCCGGCAGTCCGACCTGCGACACGCGCCGGTCTGCCGACGTGGATGACAAGAAGGTGGTCCCTCACGGCATCATAACTGCCGGAGAAGGGCGATTCGGATTGTACGGAAGCCGCGATCCCACGCCATCCGAGGCCCGAGCTCGAAGCGCGCAGGCGGGTATCGGGCCGCAACAAGATACCGTGCGTGACAATTGCGTTCCTGCCTTCGCTCGGCGCCACTAAAACCTCATTTGCAGTCATGAACGCACATCGCAACGTGAGAGCCGGAGCCCAATTTTGAGCATCGTGCACAACGTCCTCACGCGACCAACCGTGGGATCTCGTTACGTTGCCCGGCTATGCACTGGCTAACCTTGTCCGCGCAAAAACCTGCGGCCTCGGTACCCTGACCGCTTTCTTCGGTAGGATCACCCAACGGAGCAGTCTGACATCATGCCCACCAAATCTCGCTGACACGAGCGGCGTGTTCAAGTCCCGATCATCGAGTTTTTTGAAATTGATTGTTTCAGAAACGGCACCCATTGAATTCTGAGAAGTCCGTTGGCCGGGCGAAGAATGGCCGTCTTCAAAATAGGAAAATGGCTTCTCTTGTTTTGGCGACCGGCGCGACGCTCCGCCGCCATGCTTCTGGCCCAGAAGCGCAACGCCGCCTTGGTAGCACCGTAGGCCTGCGCAAATTTGGATGTGTCCTGATGGAATGGGAGTGCGGACATAGGAATAGAACCTATGCCTGTGTAGAATATAGCGCGCGATCACGATGCCAGTGTCTCAAGGACCAATGAGCTGCTGCGCTTCTCACCGCTTCTCGATCACGAGACTCTGCACCGCGCGGCCGAAATAGCCGCGTTCGTCCGCAAGGCGCATCATCGCTAGCCCTGCGCCATCAGGGCCGATCCAGGATTCGCCGTCGGGCAAAATCCATTCGCCGACGGGCTCGCGGGCCATGTTCACGGTGAGGTCGGCGTTGAGGAAGGTCCAGTGCCGGAAATCCAGCGCTGCCGAAGTGCCGTTGGCGAAGTCCGCGGCGGCGACCGCGCGCATCGCCTGCGATACGCTCGAGCCTTCGACCAGCGGCCGGTCGACCCGGTACCAGATCGCACCTGGCCCGGGAACGCCGAACTTGCCGCGCGCGGAGCGAAGCGACATGCCGGTGACGAAAGCGCTGTTGGAGAATTGGGCCGGATCCACCGGCACCTCATCGGGCCCCGGCAGCGTCACCATCTCCTCTGGCAGATCGGCCGGCAACGGCAGTGAAAGCCGCCTCACCTTGAGCACGGTTGCGGCCACCACCAGCACGCCGTCGGCCTTCAGCCTGACGGCGCAGAGCTGGATTTTCTGTCCCTCGCGCAGCACCTCGCTCTCGAAGGTGAGCGGTGCCAGCGGCACCGGACGCATGAGATCAATGGTCACTCGCGCGATCCGCATCTCGGCTCGCGTGGCGATGCGCTCGGCCGCCCACACTGCCAGCGTGGACGGCGCTGCGCCATGCTGCATGCGCGGATCCCAGGGGCGTGCGGCATTGGGACTGACGAGGACGCGGTTTTCCTCGACGCGAAAAATGGCTTCCATCGATCAGGCCGCCGCGAGCCTCGCAAGATCAGCTCGCGCGGCGCTAAAATCAGCTCGCGCGGGCCATTGGCTCGTTCGGCAATTCGATATCCACTTCCAGCGTCGAGACATGTTTTCCCTTTTCCATCTTGACCACGACCTTGTCGGGATCGAGGGTAACATGCCGCGCGACAACAGCGAGAATTTCTTCACGCAGGCGGACCACGAGATCGGACTGGCCGACCAGGCTGCGCTCATGCGCAAGCAATATCTGCAGCCGCTCGCGTGCGACAGCCGCAGAGGGATTGCGGTTGGTAAAGAACCGCAGCAGGCTCATGCAGCCCTCCGTCCGAGTAGCTTGTTGATGAACCCTCTGCGCTCGGTCGGCACCGCCATCGGCACCGTCTCGCCTAGCAGCCGCCGTGTCGCATCCATGTAAGCACGCGCTGCGGCGCTGCCCGAGCTGTTCAAGGTGACGGGACAGCCGATATTGGAGGCGCGCAGGATGTCCTGGCTCTCAGGGATGATGCCAAGCAGCGGAGTGGCCAGGATCTCCAGCACGTCCTCGATGCCAAGCATCTCGCCGCGCGAGGCGCGGCCCGCGTCATAGCGCGCGATCAGGAGATGCTTCTCGACGCGCTCGCCATTCTCGACCCTCACCGTCTTGGAATCGAGCATGCCGATGATGCGGTCGGAATCCCTGACCGAGGAGACCTCGGGATTGGTGACGATAACCGCCTCGTCGGCAAAGCGCATCGAGAGCATCGCGCCGCGCTCGATGCCGGCCGGGCTGTCGCAGATCACCCAGTCGAAGGTATTCTTGAGCTCGGCGATGACGCGCCCGACGCCCTCTTCGGTGAGCGCATCCTTGTCGCGGGTTTGCGAGGCAGGCAGCAGCCAGAGATTTTCCAGCCGCTTGTCGCGGATCAGAGCCTGGTTGAGTTTTGCCACGCCCTGCACCACGTTGATGAGATCGAACACGACGCGCCGCTCCGCGCCCATCACGAGGTCGAGGTTGCGCAAGCCGACGTCGAAATCCACCACCACGACCTTCTGCCCGCTTTGCGCCAACGCAGCGCCAAACGCAGCGGTGGATGTGGTCTTGCCAACACCGCCTTTGCCCGACGTTACCACGAGCACTTTGGCCATCATGAACCTCCTTTGAACTCTCTGTTCACTTTAAGTAAGCGGCGTGATCCGCATGATCCCGCCGTCAAGCCAGGCCTGCGCGGGCCGATTGCGCAGGCTTGCGTCGAAATCTTCCGCGGTCTGGTAGTAGCCATCGATCGCGAGCAGCTCAGCCTCGATCTTCTGGCAAAAGATGCGCGCCGATGGATTGCCGTTGACGCCCGCCATGGCGCGGCCGCGCAGCGTCCCATAGACATGGATGGAGCCGCCGGCGACGATCTCCGCCCCCGAGCCGACCGAGCCGAGCACGGTGACATCGCCATCGGGAAACACCACCGATTGGCCCGAGCGCACCGGGCTGTCGAGCATCAGCGAAGCGACCGGTGGCTTCACCTCGGGCTTTTCGGGCTCGGCCACCGCGATCGCGCAAGCGCGCCCGCCGCTCAACGCCGGCGGCATGGTCGAGGTGAGCAGCGCAGCATCCACGCCTTCGATGCCGAGAATGCGAATGTTCTTCTTATCCAGGCTCACGATGAGATGCGTGATCGCGGAGCGGCTGAGCTCGACCGCGGAGAGATCGAGCACCACTGGCTTGCCGACGAAAAAGCCGGGCGAGCGCGCAAGCGTATCGTCAAGCTCCCTCAGCCATTCGATGATCGGCACCACCGGCGTCAATACGAAGGCAAGGTAGGAGCGGCCGCGCAAGCGAACCGGCTGGGTGACTGGCTCGGCAATAGCGTCCATGGGTGTTCGACTCGGCGTTCGATTTAAGGGTTGTTAACTCAACGACCGTGATGGTTAACGGCCGGTTAATTCCGGAATCGCCATCAACAAAGTCCACAAGTGGCCGCAGAAAAGCCCAAAAACGTACAGAGTTAACAAAGACTCAACGCGGTTCCGCCCAGATTTGAGCGCAATAAAGTCGCGCCTTCGTTTCATCACTTCTCGTTGAACGGAGCAGACGGTCACACCCGCGCGCGAGCTTCGGCATTAGCCAGAGATTTGCCAGGGCGCGGGCGATGGGGATGGATGGCGACGCTGTGGTCTCGCAAATGCTTTCGCGATCGCGTGCCCGGCGGCCTAGCGCCATGAGCGACCGGCACGTCATGTATTCGCGCGACGGTTCCCGTCCGACGGCGGCCCCGTTCCCGCAAGCTCAGTATGGTTTTTCGTCCCCGGCCTGCACAGCAGGGGGAACATCGCCGGCGTTTCAGTTGCGTAGGAGAGGAGTAGCGTATGAGTGCGATGAGTGAGGAGACACCGACCAATCCGCAGGATCCGCTTCACTTTGCGCCGCGCCGGACCAGCCTGCGTCCCGAACTGCGCCTCTCGACCGTCAGCTCGACCATAGGTGAGACGGCCTTCGACCGGCCATCGAGACCCGAACTGGTCGGCCGCGCGTCGCCATCGCCAACATCCTTAAGCGCCGAGCTCGAACAAGCCGTGTTCGAGTCGCTGCGCCGACAGATGGACCCGGAGGTGATTCCGGAACCGCCGGGCATCGAGGGACGCTTGTGGCGGCGCGCATGGCTCGGCGTCGGCGCAGCCGTCGCCATAGCCGCCGCCGCCGCGACGTTGTTCGTCACGCTCACCCCGCGTGACGAGGCCGGTGCGTTCTTTACCACGGCAGCATCGCCCGCACAGGATGATGCGACAAGGCCGGCACTGGCTCAATTCCGCTCGCTCATCGCCGCCAGCGACGGCGAACAGGCCGTCACCCACGAGCAATCCGACCGGCTGCTGCAACAATTCATGCAGTGGCGCCAGAAAGTCGATGCGGGAGAGCCGGCTCGATAACCGAATTAGGGGAAATGACCATGGCTTATCACGCGTCCAGCATCACCTCGGCGCGGCATTGGCGACGGCCCATGCGCTTCGCCATCGCGCTCACCGGTCTCCTGTTCGCCAACGCCGCGACTGCGGCAACCGGCGACGTGGTACGCGACCTCGCCGGCCGGGTCGGGCCGATCATCGGCGCGGCATTGGCCTGTCCCGATATCGCGCAAACCCGTATCCAGACCATCGCCGACAAGTTTCGCGCGGTGATCCGGGAGACCACATCCTCAGACGCCGAGCGCGACGATCTCGCGCGGACGTTCGACCGCTATGTCACCGACGGCCGCGGCGCAGTCAGTGCCGGCCGGATCGATTGCAAATCGGCCGAGCGCCAGCTTGCCAATCTCGAGCAATCAATCTCGGCGCCGGCGCCGCCGCCGGCCAGCACCGGGACGTCGCTGTCCGGCGTCATCGCACCGTCGCCTGCGGCAGCGGCCACCGCGCCGACGGCGCCGCTGCCGATGCCGATGCCATCCCCCAACAATGTGCGCGGCGTGACTGACAACGAGATCAAGTTCGGCATCGTGGCGCCGTTCTCCGGAGCATCGCGAGAGCTCGGCCGGCAGATGCAGCTCGGCATCGACACTGCCTTCAAGCGCGTTAACGACGCCGGTGGGGTAAACGGACGCGCGCTGCACCTGATCGCAGCCGACGACGGCTATGAGCCGACGCGGACGCTGGACGCGATGAAGCAGCTCTACGACAAGGACCAGGTGTTCGGCTTCATCGGCAATGTCGGCACGCCGACCGCAGCCGTGGCACTGCCGTTTGCGCTCGAGCATCGCGCGCTGTTCTTCGGTGCCTTCACCGGCGCCAATCTATTGCGCAACGATCCGCCCGATCGCTATGTGTTCAACTACCGCGCCTCCTATGCCGAGGAGACCGACGCGGTGGTGCACTATCTGCTCAAGATCCGTCGCCTGCAGCCGCGGCAGATCGCGGTGTTTGCCCAGCAGGACGCCTATGGTGACGCGGGCTTTGCAGGGGTCGCAAAGGCATTCCGTACACTGGGCTTAAACGACGGTGCGATCCTGCGCCTCAACTACAAACGCAATACGGTCGACGTGGACGAGGCGGTCAGTCAGTTGCGGGCGCAGAAGCCTGCGATCAAGGCCGTGGTGATGGTCGCGACCTACCGCGCCGCGGCCAAGTTCATCGAGAAGACGCACGATCTGTTTCCCGGCATGATCTATTCCAACGTCTCCTTCGTCGGCTCGACCGCGCTTGCGGATGAACTGATGCTGCTCGGCCCGCGCTTTGCCAGCGGCGTGATCGTAACCCAGGTGGTGCCGGCGGTCGGCGGCTATTCCAGCTCGGTGATGGAATACAAGAATGCGCTCGCCAAATATTTTCCGGGCGAGGCGCCGGACTACGTCTCGCTCGAGGGCTATATTGCCGCCAATGTGCTGATCCAGGCCATCAAACGCGCAGGCCCGCAGATCGACACCGAACGGCTGATCGACATCCTGGAGAACGTCCGCAATCTCGATCTCGGCCTCGGCACGTCGCTCAGTTTCGGCAAGGGCGAGCACCAGGCCTCGCACAAGATCTGGGGCACCGCGATCGACGACAACGGCAAGTACCAGTCACTCGAGCTGGAGTAGGGTTGCAGGCGCAGCTCTTTCCGCGATCTCCGATCACCTCTCCCCAGTGGGGAGAGGTCGGATATATCCGACTTCGACGATGCCTGGCGCCCAACTCGGGTAAACCCGAGTTGGTCGGGAGAGGGTGAACCCAGCCCCCTGCATGCGCCTTACAGTGGCTGATCCTTCGCTTCGTCGTATTCTTGTCTGAGCCGCGCGATCAATTCTGCGGCCGGGACGATCCCGCCGATCGAGCCGACGCCTTGGCCGCTTCCCCAGATCTCCTTCCAGGCTTTCGGCTTGGCGCGCTCGCCGGAGGCGTCGGTGCCGAAGCTCATCTTGGATGGATCAGACGTCGGCAGGCTCTCGGGATCCATGCCGGCGGCGACGATCGAGGGTTTCAAGTAGTTGCCGTGCACGCCGGTGAAGAGGTTGGAATAGACGATGTCTTCGGCGCTCGCGGTCGTGATCATCTCCTTGTAGCGATCCACCGCATTGGCCTCCTGGGTCGCGATGAAGGCAGAGCCGATATACGCAAAATCGGCGCCCAGGATGCGCGCGGCACGGATCGCACGGCCGTTGCCCATCGCACCCGACAGCGCGATCGGACCGTCGAACCATTGCCGCGCCTCCGCCACGAAAGCGAACGGCGAGATGGTGCCCGCGTGACCGCCAGCACCCGCCGCCACCAGGATCAAGCCGTCGGCGCCCTTCTCGATCGCCTTGCGGGCGAATTTCTGGTTGATCACGTCGTGGAAGACGATGCCGCCCCAATTGTGCACCGCCTGATTGAGCTCCTCGCGCGCGCCGAGCGAGGAGATGATCATCGGTACCTTGTGCTTCTCGCAAAGCGCGAGATCATGATCGAGCCGGTTGTTCGACTTGTGCACGATCTGGTTCACCGCAAACGGCGCCGAGGGCCGTTCGGGGTGCGCTTTGTCATAGGCGGCGAGCTCCTCCTTGATGCGATGAAGCCATTCGTCGAGCAATTCCGGCGGCCGTGCATTGAGCGCAGGAAACGAGCCGACCACGCCGGCCTTGCATTGCGCGATCACGAGATCGGGCACGGAGATGATGAACAGCGGCGCGCCGATCACGGGGATCGAGAGGCGGCCCTTGAACAAGGCTGGCATGGACATAAGCGAAAGATTCCTTTTGCTAATTCCGCAAGGCGGGATGAGTACTTTCCACTGTAAAGATGATGCCAGACATCATGCCATGAAGGCAACTGCGGCGAATGCGCCAGCTGCCGGACAGAGCTGATCCAGGCGACATGATTGATCTCTTCGCGGTGCGAATTCGCGACATTTTTCCTACACGCAACGGGATTACCGTTCGCCCTGGACGTTCGCTGCCGGAGAGCATCGCATGAAACAAGTCGTGACCGTGGGACTGGCCGTGGTTGCGGGGGCGGCGCTGCTCGAGGTCGCGCTGGTGCCGGGCATTTTGATCGGCGGAGCCGCTGCGCTCGCACCGCGCTATCTGCCGAAGCTGCTCCGGCGGCGCCAGACCTCCGCCAGTTCGACTGCGCGCCGGCAGTGCGAGGCGCGAGCGGCGCAACAGGCGCAGTCGAACACCCTGCCCGCGATCCTGCCCCGGCTTGGCATCGGGCAGGCGATCGCCAAGACCATCACCTACCGGATCATTGTCACGACGCTCGACTTCACGACCAACTACATCGTCATCGGCGAGTTGGCGACAGCTGCCGGCCTGTCCACCGTCAACCTGATCGCCGGCCCCCTGTTCTATCTCACGCATGAAGCGGCCTGGAACTATCTCGGCTCACCGGATCCCGCGGGCAGAGAGACGGCGCTTCGCGCCCGGACCTACATGGTTGGCAACCTCAACATCAGCCGCGCGCTGGCCAAGACCATCGTCTTCCGCACGCTTGCAACCGCGATGGACTTCACCACGAATTACGTGGTGGTCGGCGACGTCGCCTCCGCCGTGGTGCTCTCGGCCAGCGGCTTCATCCTCGGCCCCTTTGTCTATTACGGCCATGAGAAGGCCTGGGAGTATTTTTCGCAAGACGCGGAAAACGTGCTCGACCTCACGCTCGAGCACCGGCTGCTGCCGGCGAGCACCGCGCTGGCAGCTCAGTGAAACCCGCTGCCGCGACTGGCAACGAAACCTGTCAGAGCAGCCAGTACACGATCAGGAATCCGAGTACCAGCACGGCCGCGCCGATCAGCACCCACAGTGTGAGGTTCTTCTCGATCCTGACCCTGATCCATTCGCCATAGCGGTTGAGCAGGATCGCTGCCACAAAGAAGCGCATCCCGCGTGCGATGATCGAGCACAGGATGAACAGCCAGACATTGAAGCCGGCAAAGCCCGACGTGATGGTGACGAGCTTGTAGGGGATCGGCGTGAGCCCCTTGCCGATGATGATCAGTGCGCCCCATGCCGCATAGCCGGAGCGGAAGGCCTCGACCTTGTCGGAGAGGTGGTAGACCTCGATCAGCCAATGGCCGAGCGAGTCATAAAGCAGTGCGCCAATGGCATAGCCCAGGATGCCGCCGAGCACGGATGCCACCGTGCAGACTGCGGCATAAAGCCAGGCGGCCTTCGGCCGCGCCAGCGACATCGGGATCAGCATCGCATCCGGCGGCACCGGGAAGAAGGAGCTTTCGGCAAACGCCACGCCCGCCATGATCCACAGGGCATAGGGCTTGTGGGCGGCGTCGATACACCAGTCATAGATCCGTTTCAGCATGGCGGCGATGAACCATCATGCGACGGATTTGTCCATCTCAACATGGACCAAAATTTCGGGGAACCGAGCATGATCCGGTAAGGCCGGCTTCCCAAAAAAGATCATGCACGCGGTGGCAACGGCCGTCGCACCCTAGTGCCGCTTGCGGAGATTGCGGCCTTCCAGCGCGACAATCGGCCGCCGGGCGGCAACGGGGTCAGCCTCGGGCTTGGGCATTTTCAACGGCGACTTCGGTAGCTTCTCGGCCATGCCCAGCAGGTTCTCGCGCCTCTCCATCTCGCGCCAGATGTCGGCTGGGCGGACGCCGGCGGCGGCCCACAACACAGCGAGGTTATAGAGCAGGTCGGCGCTTTCGCGGATCAGCGCGTCCGCATCGCCATTGACGGAATCGATCGCAACCTCGATGGCCTCCTCGGCCACCTTCTTGGCCATCTTGGCCGGCCCGCGCTGAAACAGCCGCGCGGTGCGCGACGTGGCCGGGTCGAGATGCCTGGCGGCAAGCACCGCCTGATAGAGCCGTTCGATCGAATCACTCATGACTATCCAAAATAGACAAAAGCCATCGCCAGCGCGTTAACGCAAAGGCTCAAAAGAAAAAATCCGCCGGCCGATGGGGCCGACGGATCAAGGTCAAGGGAGGAACCGCTCAGCCGCGGATGTCCGGTTGTGTTTTTAGGCTGATTCCCTACCGCCCCAAAGCCGTACGACTACGGGTCACCGTATTCGTACGGTTGTCACAAGGGTTGTCCGGCCGCCGGAGCAGGCAATTGCTCAAATCATGGGGCCCAATGCTCATGGACCGTTCAGCTTCGATCCGCCACAATGGCGGGGAATGGTGGTTGCGTCGCCTGGCTGGCTCAACACCAGGTAATGCCGTCGATGTCCCGGGCGTTACATTGGGCGTGACATGATGCGCAAAGGACGGACCATCGCATTTCGCTGTTTCCTCGCCGTGCTGGCCGGCTTCGCTATGCTTGTGTCGGATGGGACGGGTAGCGGCCGGGCAGCCGACAGCAGGCCGCCAGCCTCGGTAGAGCTTGCCTTCGACCGCCCGCTCGACGCCAGCATGGCGCCATTCGTGCTCGCTGCGAGCCGCGGCCTGTTCGGCGCGGAGAATCTTGCCGTCAGCTTCCACTTTGCCGACGGCTCGCCGGAGGCGATCGCGCGGGTCGCATCCGGCGACAGCGAATTCGCGCTTGTCGACGTCAACGAGCTGATACGTTTCCGCGACAAGGCGGATGCGCCACCGATCAAGGCGGTGTTCGTGCTGTTCAACCAGGCGCCCTATGCCATCGTCGCGCGCAAGAGCCGCGGCATCCATGCGCTGTCCGACATTCAAGGCAAGACGCTCGGGGTCGCCGATAGCGACCTGTCGTTCCACCTGTGGCCGGCGCTGGCGAAGGCGAATGGCATCAAGGCATCCGGCGTGAAGCTCTACAGGATGAGCGCGGTCGTTCGGGAGCCGATCCTGTCAGCCGGGCAGGTCGACGCCGTTGACGGCTTCTCCTATCTCGCGGCGGTCAATCTGCGCGACCGGGGCGTGCCCGCCAGCGATCTCGTGGTGCTGCGCTATGCCGATTATGGCTGCGAGCCCTATGGCTTTGCCGTCATTGTCAACCCGGCCTTTGCGGCTGCAAAGCCGGAGGCCGTCAGAGGCTTTGTGCGCGCTGTGATCGCAGGCACCAACCTCGCCATCAAGGAGCCCGGGCGCGCGGTCGACGAAGTCGTCGATCGCATGGACGCCGGCGAGCGCGATCTGGAGCTAGAACGTCTGCGCACCGTGATCGCCGACAACATCCTGACCGGCGAGGTCAGGCGCAACGGCCTCGGTGGTATCGATCCCGAGCGTTTTTCGCGCGCGATCGACCAGATCGGCGAAGACTTCAAGTTTCACAAAAAGCCGCAAGTTCAGGATATCTTCGACGACAGTTTCCTGCCGCCGGCAGGCTCGCGCCTGATCAATTGAGCTTGCGCGCAATCCCTGATTAAAATGCGCTTCCTTTGAGCCCGCCGCTCCGCGGGCGCGCCTCTAAGGTCTTGTCGGCATGTTTCGTCTCTACATTCGTGTGCTCGAACTGCTCGGCAAGGAGGCGAGGCTTGGTATTGTTCTCGCCTTTGCCAATCTCATCCTCGCAGGTGCGCAGTTTGCCGAGCCGGTCTTGTTCGGCCGCATCGTCGACGTGCTTTCCTCCAACCAGCCGAACGTCTCCGCCTGGCCGCTGCTTCTCGCCTGGGTCGCGTTCGGCCTGTTCACCATGGTGGCCGGCGCAGGCGTTGCCTTGAACGCGGACCGGCTGGCGCATCGGCAGCGCCAGGTCGTGCTCTCCAGCTATTTCGAGCACATCCTGCAGCTGCCCTTGACGTTCCACTCCGGCACCCATTCGGGGCGGCTGATGAAGGTGATGCTCAACGGCACCGACGCGCTGTGGCGGCTCTGGCTCGGCTTCTTCCGCGAACACTTCGCCGCGATCCTCTCGGTGATCGTGCTGCTGCCGCTGTCGCTGGTGGTGAACTGGCGGCTTGCGATCCTGTTGTTCGTGCTCTGCGTCGTGTTCACGCTGATCACGACTTTCGTGGTGCGCAAGACCTACGGCATGCAAAGCCAGGTCGAGGAGCATTTCAGCGATCTCTCCGCGCGAGCGTCTGACGCCGTCGGCAATGTCGCGCTGGTGCAGAGCTTCGTGCGGATTGAGGCCGAGGTGCAGGGCCTGCGCTTTGTCGCCGACAATCTGTTACAGGCGCAGATGCCGGTCCTGTCCTGGTGGGCGGTCGTCACCGTGATCACCAAGGCCTCCACCACCATCACGGTGCTCGCGATCTTCACTGTGGGCATCGCGCTGCACGCAAGGGGGCTCACCACGGTCGGCGAGATCGTGATGTTCGTCTCCTTTGCCACCATCCTGATCCAGAAGCTGGAGCAGGTGGTCGCCTTCATCAACAACATCTTCATGGAGGCACCGCGGCTGAAGGAGTTCTTCCAGGTGCTGGATGCGGTGCCGGCGGTGCACGACCGCCCCGATGCGATCGAAGCCGGGCGGCTTGCGGGGCTCGTCGAATTCAACGACGTCACCTTCTCCTATGACGGCAAGCGGCCGGCGATCGAGGATCTCTCCTTCACCGCACTTCCGGGCCAGACCATCGCTCTGGTCGGACCGACCGGCGCCGGCAAGTCCACCGCGATCGCGCTGTTGCACCGCGCCTTCGATCCGCAATCCGGCTTCATCAAGATCGACGGCATGGATGTGCGCGGGATCACGCTCGCCTCGCTGCGCCGAAATATCGGCGTGGTGTTCCAGGAGGCGCTGCTGTTCAACCGCTCGATCGCCGACAACTTAAGGGTCGGCAAGCCGGACGCGAGCGAAGAGGAAATGCGCAATGCGGCATCCCGCGCGCAGGCGCTTGAGTTCATCGAGCGCAGCGGCCACGGCTTCGACACCAATGTCGGCGAACGCGGGCGGCTGCTATCGGGCGGCGAGCGGCAGCGGCTGTCGATTGCGCGTGCGCTTTTGAAGGACCCACCGATCCTGATCCTGGACGAGGCGACCAGCGCGCTCGACGCGGTGACAGAGGCAAAAGTGAACGCGGCTCTCGACGAAGTGATGAAGGGGCGCACCACCTTCGTGATCGCCCATCGCCTGTCCACCATCCGAAACGCGACGCGTATCCTGTTGTTCGAGAGCGGGCGGGTGATCGAAAGCGGAACTTTCGATGAACTCGTTGCGAAAGGCGGCCGTTTTGCGGAACTCGCACGCGCCCAGTTCATGGTGCAGGGGAACGCACAGGTAACTTCGGAGAAGTCCGGCACCGCCGTGAAGGTTTGATTTTTGGCCGGAATTCAGCCGTGATATCAGCCTAATTAGTCACCTGAAGGCTCTGTTCTGGATCGCAGAGCCGGTATAGGTTTGCACCGCCGCGCGCGCCGGCGCCGCAATATGTCACCCGACCCTCGCCGTTCAAAACCGCATCTGCGTCGCCTCCGTTGGAGGCAGGTCTTGAAGAGAGGATCGCAAAGGACCGGAATCGGATAGTGCCTCTATCTCGCACCTCGCGTTTCTCCTCGCCTCTCCGCGTCTTTCTTCGCAAAGCCGCGCTGAACGGATTAGTCCTCGCCGCTGTGCTCGCCTTTGCCGCGCCGCGTCTCGCCCATGCCGAGGCGCATCTGTTGATCGAGGCCGATACCGGCAAGGTACTGGAGGCCGAGAACGCGACCATCCCGTGGTACCCTGCTTCCGTCACCAAGATCATGACCGCCTATGTCACGCTGAAGGCGGTCAGGGACGGCAAGATCACACTCGACACGCTGCTCACTGTGTCGCCCACGGCGGCCTCGCAGTCGCCGTCCAAGATGGGCTTCAAGCCCGGCACGCAAGTGACCGTCGACAACGCGCTGAAGATGATGCTCGTGAAGTCGGCCAACGACATGGCGGTGGTGCTCGCCGAAGGCGTCGGCGGCTCGATCGACGGCTTCTCTACGATGATGAACGACACCGCACAGAAGCTCGGCATGACGCAAACGAGCTATGTCAATCCGAACGGCCTGCCCGCCGACGGCCAGATCACGTCGGCGCGCGACCTCGGCATCCTGGCGCGCGCGTTTTTGCGCGACCTGCCGGAATATGAATATTTCGTCCACATTCCCGCGATCCGCTTCGGCAAGCGCGTCACGCAGAACTTCAACAAGCTGATCGGCCGCTATCCCGGCGCCGACGGCTTCAAGACCGGCTTCATCTGCGCCTCCGGCTACAACCTCGTGGCATCGGCCACCCGCAACGGAAGACGGCTGATCGCGGTGGTGTTAGGGGCCTCCTCAGGCCAGATGCGCGCGGTGCGCGCAGCCCAGATGCTGGAGCGCGGCTTTGCCCAGAACTCGCTCGCCTGGCTGCGGCCCTCGCTCGGCGCGGTGGAGAACCTGGTGCCGGTCGATACCTCGCCGCCGAACCTGCGCGACGAAATGTGCGGCCCCCATCACCACAAGCCGGCCAGCGACGAGGACGAGGTCGCAAGCAACGGCGCGGCCGGATCGACCAGCACCGGCCAAACCAGCCCGATGTTCTACACCGCCGGCCTGCAGCCACAGGTCGCCAACCCGGCCGCACTGATCGCGGCTGACCCCGAGCCGGCCGAGCCGGTCGCCGTCTACACGGGCCCGACACGGACGGGGGCCGCGCTGATCGCAGCCGTCGCCGCTGACACGGCGAGCCAGGATACCCCGAAGGCCAAGGGCAAGAAGGCACGCATTGCCTCCAAGAAGCCCGATGCGTCGACCGAGAAGGACGATGCCAAGACTGACGGAAAGGGTGAGCCGAAGGCCGCCAAGCCTGCGTCAACGAAGCATGCCAATGCCAAGCCGGACGCCGCAAAACCCGCTGGCAAGCCTGCGGCCACCGCTTCCGATGCCACGCCGGTCAAACCGGCCAGGTCCAAACCCGTGGCGGCCAAGAAGCCGAAGCCCGCAGCTGGCGACAGCAAGCCGGCGTCGTCAGACGCCAAGCCATCCAGTTAGTAGCCCCGCCCGCAAGCCCGCCGTTAATCCTAAGCAACCGCGGCATCCCCACGACTTGCCATGGGCGCGCCCGTGGCCCAATACTGCGGCCAAACAGGCCGTCGGCGGTGGGCGGACGCGCATTAATGGAGGGGAGAAGCCATGGAGCGGATCTGGCTCAAGCAATATTCACCCGGCGTGCCGGCCGATATCGACACCAGCCAATATGGCTCGCTGGTCGAATTGCTGGAGGAAAGCTTTGCGAAGTTCGCCGACCGCAAGGCTCTCATCTGCATGGACAAGTCGATCAGCTACCGCGACCTCGACGAGATGTCGCTTTCGCTTGCCGCCTTCCTGCAGGGCAAAGGACTGGCGAAGGGCGCGCGCGTGGCGCTGATGATGCCGAACGTGCTGCAATACCCGATCGCGACTGCCGCCGTACTGCGCGCAGGCTGCGCCGTCGTCAACGTCAATCCGCTCTACACCCCGCGCGAGCTCGAGCATCAGCTGAAGGATTCCGGGGCCGAGGCGATCGTCGTGCTGGAGAATTTCGCCCACACCGTGGAGCAGGTGCTGCCGCACACAGGGGTCAAGCACGTCATCGTCGCCAGCATGGGCGACCTGCTCGGCTTCAAGGGCGTGATCGTCAATCTGGTGGTGCGGCGGGTGAAGAAGATGGTGCCGGCGTTTTCGCTGCCAGGCGCCGTTGCCTTCAACGACGCGCTCGCCGCGGGCAAGAGCCTCCGCTTCAACAAGCCGAAGATCGGGCCCGACGACGTCGCCTTCCTGCAATATACCGGCGGCACCACCGGCGTCTCCAAGGGCGCGACCCTCCTCCACCGCAATATCGTGGCGAACGTGCTGCAGAACGACGCCTGGCTGCAGCCGGCGCTGGCGGCCCCGCCGCATGTCGACCAGTTGCTCGTCGTCTGCGCGCTGCCGCTCTATCACATCTTCGCGCTGACCGCCTGCTACCTGCTCGCGGTGCGCGCCGGCGGCGCCAATCTGCTCATTCCCAACCCGCGCGACATTGCGGGCTTCATGAAGGAATTGATGAAGTACCAGGTCAACAGCTTCCCGGCGGTCAACACGCTCTACAACGGTCTGATGCATCACCCTGACTTCGCCAAGCTCGACTTCTCCAAGCTGAAGATCTCCAACGGCGGCGGCATGGCGGTGCAACGGCCCGTCGCCGAACAGTGGAAGAAAATCACCGGCTGCTCGATTGCAGAAGGCTATGGCCTGTCGGAGACCTCGCCGACGCTAACCTGCAATCCCGCGACCGCAACCGAGTTCAACGGCTCGATCGGCATTCCCGTGCCGTCGACCTACATCTCGATCCGCGACGATGACGGCAATGAAGTGCCGATTGGCGAGGCCGGCGAAATCTGCGCCAAGGGCCCGCAGGTGATGGCCGGCTACTGGAACAGGCCGGACGAGACCGCGAAGGTCATGACCGCGGACGGCTATTTCCGCACTGGCGACATCGGCGTGATGGCAGCGGACGGCTTCATCAAGATCGTCGACCGCAAGAAGGACATGATCCTGGTCTCGGGATTCAATGTCTATCCCAACGAGATCGAAGAAGTGATCGCAGGCCATCCCGGCGTGCTCGAATGCGCCGTGATCGGCGTGCCCGACGAGAAGTCGGGCGAAGCGGTCAAGGCCTTTGTGGTGAAAAAGGATCCGAACGTCACCGCGGAAGACATCGTCAAGTTCTGCCGCGAAAATTTGACCGCGTACAAGGTGCCCAAGCACATCGAGTTCAGGACCTCGCTGCCCAAGACCAATGTCGGCAAGATTCTGCGCCGGCAATTGCGCGACGAGAAGACAGCGGCGGCGGCTTAAGGCCGCCGCGCGACGACGGGCGTGCGCGACCATGGCCGATGTTGACGAAGCGACGCCTGCGGCGGTCCTGGCATTCTGGCGCGAGGCCGGCGAGGAGCGCTGGTACAAGCGGGACGACGCCTTCGATGCCGAGCTTCGCCACCGCTATCTGGACCTGTGGCGCAAGGCGGCCAACGGCGAATTGACGCCATGGGAAACAAGCGATGACGGGGCGCTGGCGCTTGTCATCGTGCTTGACCAGTTTCCCCGCAACCTGTTTCGCGGTGACGCGCAGGCCTATTCGACCGACGCGAACGCACGCGAGGTGGCGCAACGCGCCATTGATCGCGGCGCCGACGCGCGGATCGATCCAGCGCTACGCCAGTTTCTCTATCTGCCGTTCATGCATTCCGAGGAGATCGCCGACCAGCTTCGCTGCGTGGAGTTGTTCCGCGACACCGACAATGCCGAGAACCTCGAATATGCCGAACTGCATGCCGACATCATCCGCCGCTTCGGGCGCTTCCCGCATCGCAATCGTGCACTCGGACGGATGACGACATCCGAGGAGCAGGCGTTCCTCGACGCCGGCGGATTTTCCGGATGATGACAGGTCCGTTCCCTCCACCCACCCTGCGAATCCCGCACCTGAAGTGATTTCCCCGGTCACCAAAATGCACTAGAACTTCCCCGCCCCATTTAAGGAGAGATGACGATGACCATCCAAGTTGGCGACAAGCTGCCCGAGGCCAAATTCCGTGTCATGACGGCGGAGGGCCCGCAGGTCAAGAGCACCGACGATGTCTTCAAGGGCAAGAAGGTCGCGCTGTTCGCAGTGCCCGGCGCCTACACTGGCACCTGCCACAAAATGCATCTGCCGAGCATCTTCCTCAACGCCTACGCCATCAAGGACAAGGGCGTCGACACCATCGCCATCGTCTCCGTCAACGACGCCTTCGTCATGAATGCCTGGAAGCGCGACACCGACCAGCGCGACGAGGCGACCTTCCTCGCCGACGGCAACGCCGATTTCACCAAGGCCATCGGTATGGAGCTCGACGCCTCCGCCAACGGCCTCGGCATCCGCTCCAAGCGCTATTCCATGCTGATCGAGGACGGCGTGGTGAAGAAGCTCAACCTCGAGCCCGCCCCGGGCAAGGTCGAGGTCTCCGGCGGCGACACGCTGCTGGCGCAGCTGTAACCTTCCCGCCGTCATTCCGGGGCGATGCGCAGCATCGAACCCGGAATCTCGAGATTCCGGGTTCTCGCTTCGCGAGCCCCGGAACGACGGAGAACAACTACTCCCGCACCCTCTGCTGCATCCTCGCCATCGCGACGCCGTCGCGGGCGAGCTGGTCGGCGCGCTCGTTCTCGTCATGGCCGGCGTGGCCCTTGACCCAGTGCCAATGCACCTGATGCGGCTTCAACGCGGCTTCGAGGCGCTGCCAGAGCTCGGCATTCTTCACCGGTTTCTTGTCGGCGGTGCGCCAGCCGTTGCGCTTCCAGCCATGGATCCAGCCGGTGATGCCCTGCCGGACATATTGGCTGTCGGTGTAGAGCTCGACCTCGCAGGGCTTTTTCAACGCCTCCAGCGCGGAGATCGCTGCCATCAGCTCCATGCGGTTGTTGGTGGTGTGGGGGTCACCGCCCTTCAATTCCTTCTCGACCTCGCCAAAGCGCAGGATCGCGCCCCAGCCGCCGGGGCCGGGATTACCCGAGCAGGCGCCATCGGTGTAAACCGTAACCTTGGGCAATGCGCTCACGCGACCAGTCCTGCGGCGAGTCCATAGTCGCGCACGCTTCTGACGCTCTGGTGAAAGCGCAGCTTGCGGACATATTCCAGAGGATCCTTGGGCTTGACCAGCGCGCCCGGCGGCACGTTCAGCCAGTCGACCAGCCGCGTCAGCAGAAAGCGGATAGCGGCCCCACGCGCGAGCAGCGGCAGCGCGTCCTGCTCGGCCTCGGACAATTTGCGCTCTCGTCCATAGGCCGAGAGAAAGGCGCGCGCCTTGGTGACGTTGAAGGAGTGATCGGCCTCGAAGCACCAGGCGTTCAGGCAGATCGCGACGTCATAGGCAAGGATGTCGTTGCAGGCGAAGGTGAAGTCGATGATGCCGGAGAGCTTGTCGCCGAGGAAGAAGACATTGTCCGGAAACGGGTCGGCATGGATCACGCCTTGCGGCAGATTGGTCGGCCAGACGCCGCTTTCGAGATGATCGAGCTCAGCTGCGAGAAAATCGCGCAAGCCCGGCTGCACATTGTCGGCGCGCGCTTTCGCCGCATCGAACAGCGGCCGCCAGCCCGCCACTGACAACGCATTCGCTCGCGTCATCGAAAAATTGGCGCCGGCGAGATGCATCTTCGCCAGCGCTTGTCCAACCCCCGCGCAATGACTGGCGTTCGGCTTACGCGGCCAGATGCCTTCGAGAAAGGTGATGATCGCGGCCGGGCGTCCCGCGAGTTCGCCGAGCGCTCCACCGTGCCTGTTCTCAACCGGCTGCGGGCAGTTGATGCCGTGTTGGGCCAGATGCGTCATCAGGCCGAGAAAGAACGGCAGGTCGCCTCTCGCGACGCGCTTCTCATAGAGCGTCAGGATGAAGGAGCCCTTGGAGGTATGCAGCAGGAAGTTGGAATTCTCGACCCCCTCGGCGATGCCCTTGTAGGACAGGAGGTCGCCGAGGTCGTATTGGCTCAAATACGCGGCAAGCTCGTCGGCGGCGACGTCGGTATAGACCGCCATGAGCTTTAAGCCGCGTCGGGGCGCACCGAGCGCGGCAGCGGGAAGAACTCGTTCTCTTCCGCAGCCGACACCGTCTCCACATGCAATTCGTAGCGCTGGGCGAAGGCGTCCATGATCTCCTCGACGATCACCTCGGGCGCCGATGCGCCGGCGGTGATGCCGAGGCTCTTGATGCCCTGAAAGCGATTCCAGTCGATGTCGCCGGCGCGCTGGGCCAATACCGCGATCGGGCAGCCCTCGCGCTCGGCCACCTCGCGCAGGCGCTGCGAGTTGGAGGAATTGGGCGCGCCGACCACGATCAGCGCATCGACCACGGGCGCCACCTTCTTCACCGCGAGCTGCCTGTTGGTGGTGGCGTAGCAGATGTCTTCCTTGTGCGGCCCGGAGATGTTGGGGAAACGCCCCTTCAGGATCGCGACGATGTCGGCGGTATCGTCGATCGAAAGCGTGGTCTGAGTGACGAAGGCGAGGTTATCCGGGTCCTTCGGGGTAAAGGTATGGGCATCCTCGGCGGTCTCGACCAGAGTCACGGCGCCTAGCGGCAGCTGGCCGAGCGTGCCGACCACCTCGGGATGGTGGGAATGGCCGATAAGGAGAATCTCCCGGCCGCGCTTGAAGTGGATCGCCGCCTCCCGGTGCACCTTGGTCACCAGCGGGCAGGTGGCGTCGAGCGAGAAGAAATTGCGCGCCTGCGCCTCGGCCGGAACCGATTTCGGCACGCCATGGGCCGAAAACACCACCGGTGCATTGGTATTGTCAGGGATCTCCGCGAGTTCCTCAACAAAAATGGCGCCCTTTTTCTTCAGGCCGTCGACCACGTATTTGTTGTGGACGATCTCGTGCCGGACATAAACCGGGGCGCCATAGATGGTCAGCGCGCGTTCCACGGTATCAATGGCCCGCACCACCCCGGCACAGAAGCCGCGGGGCGAGCAGAGCACGAGTTTCAAGTCTGGTTTGGCTGTCATGGGAGCGATCTCAGGACCGAATCACCCCTCACCGGCAGGCCAGGGACGGTCAATTCATGGTTATGGCTTGGCACTCGACTTATCGGGACTGGACTTGGGGCTGCTTTCCGGCCCTGTCAAGGCACTTTTAGCGCCCGATCCGGCCCCTTAAGTGACCTGCATAACACAAAGCGGCTTGGCTTACTTAACAAAAGATCGGGCTGGATTAACGCCCCCGGCTGCTCCCCAGAACCATTGCACCAGAGGCGCCAAAGGGCCTATATAGGCTCCAATTCCCGTCATCGTTGATGACCCCGGCTTCGCCTGCAACCAGGTGGGCGAAGCACAAAGGAGATTTGCCATGAGCAACGCACCGCTGATGCCCAAGGCGACCGCCGTCTGGCTGCTCGACAATACTGCACTGACATTCGACCAGGTCGCCGATTTCACCAAGATGCACCCGCTCGAGGTGCGCGCCATTGCCGACGGCGACGCCGCCCAGGGCATCAAGGGCATGGACCCGATTTCCAACGGGCAATTGACCCGCGAGGAAATCGAAAGAGGCGAGAGCGACCCCGACTACCGCCTGCGCCTGCAAGAGAGCAAAGTGGTGCTGCCGCCCCAGGCCAAGCGCAAGGGCCCGCGCTACACCCCGGTGTCGCGCCGTCATGAGCGGCCGAGCGCCATCCTCTGGCTGGTCCGCAATCATCCGGAGCTGAAGGACGCCCAGATCATGCGCCTCGTCGGCACCACCAAGAGCACCATCCAGAGCGTGCGCGACCGCACCCACTGGAACGCCTCGACCCTGACCCCGATGGACCCGGTGACGCTTGGCCTCTGCTCGCAGCTCGAGCTCGATTTCGAGGTGCAGCGCGCCGCGAAGGAAAAGCCGATCGACGCGGCCTATGGCGGCGCCACCTTGCTGCCGGCCTCCGAGACCACGCGCAAGGAGCCGGAGTACGAGACCTCCGAGCAGAAGAGCGACGACCTCAATGTCGACGCCGTCTTCGCCAAGCTGAAGACGATCGGCGGCAAGAAGCAGGAGGAGGAGTAAGGGCGCCGTTTCGTAGGTGGGCAGAGCGCAGCGAAACCCACCGCGTTTTGCTTGCTGCACGAGAAGTGGTGGGTTTCGCTTCGCTCTACCCACCTTACGAATTGCGCTCCTCAACCCAGCTCGATCTCGTCACTGACCTCATGGGTCAGGCCGACGCTGCCGAGCGTCAGCACCATCTTGGCCTGCAGCTTCTCGTGACCTTTCAGGCGGCCGCTGGCGATGCCGTCGCGGACCGCCCTTTCCATCTCGCGCTGCGAGGTGATACCGACCTTTTTCAAGAACCTGCGTAAGCTTTCGTTGAACACGTCTTCGTTCATGAAGGCCTCCCGCTTTGAGCATGATCCGGAAAAGTGTGTAACTGCGTAGGGTCAAACGTTAGTCCGGGTGGTTTAGCATCCATTCGCCGAGGTCGCGCTGCTTCTTGTCGGCGCGGGTGAGCGCATCGCTGCGCTGGACGTCGCGGTCCTTTCGGCAGGACACATATTGCGGCGAACCGGCCGGGCCGGCAGTGCGGCGGCAATAGCTATCGTCATCCTCGCTGAGGACCGCAGACATCGGGGCCTCGGTGCGCGTGGCGCAGGCGGAGAGCGAGAGCGCGGTGAGGGCGAGCGCGAGGAGATGTCGGGTCGTAATCGGGCGCATCCAGGGTTCCAGGCCTTGTTGGCCTGCACTCAGTACCGCGGATTGAGGAATTTGTAAGTCCTCCCTGTCATTCCGGGGCGCGCGCAGCGCGAACTCGGAATCTGGAGGTTGCTGCGCGAGATTCTCAGGTGTGCAACAGCACGCCAGAGTTCGATGCTGGCGCATCGCCCCGGAATGACGGCGTGTGGTCACACCCTGCCCTCCAGCGCGGCGCCGATTTCTTCCAGCACCTTCGGGTCCTCGATGGTGGCCGGCATGGTCCAGGACTCGCCGTCGGCGATTTTCTTCATGGTGCCGCGCAGGATCTTGCCTGAGCGCGTCTTCGGCAGGCGGGCCACGGTGATGGCGAGCTTGAATGCCGCGACGGGCCCGAGCCGCTCGCGCACCAGCGCCACGATCTCCTTCTCGATCTCGGACGGCGAACGGGCGACGCCCGCCTTGAGCACCAGGAAGCCGCAGGGCACCTCACCCTTGATTGCATCCTTGACGCCGAGCACGGCGCATTCGGCGACGTCGGGATGGGACGCGAGAATCTCCTCCATGCCGCCGGTGGACAGGCGGTGTCCCGCGACATTGATGATGTCGTCGGTGCGACCCATGACGAAGACATAGCCGTCCTCGTCCTTGTAGCCGGCGTCGGAGGTTTTGTAATAGCCGGGAAATTCGCTGAGATAGGCTTCCTTGAAGCGGTCTTCCTGCTGCCACAGCGTCGGCAGGCAACCGGGCGGCATCGGCAGCTTGATCACGATCGAGCCCATGGTGCCCGCCGGCACGGGCTTCGTGGACTCATCCACCACGTCAACCTGGTAGCCAGGCATCGGCACGGTCGGCGAGCCGTGCTTGACCGGCAGCATCCCCAGCCCCATTGGGTTGCCGGCAATGCACCAGCCGGTCTCGGTCTGCCACCAATGGTCGATCACAGGCACCTTCAATTGTGCTTCCGCCCATTCCACCGTCGGCGGATCGGCGCGCTCGCCGGCCAGAAACAGCGTTCGGAAGCGCGACAGGTCGTACTGTCTGATGAACTTGCCCTCGGGATCCTCCTTCTTGATGGCGCGGAACGCCGTCGGCGCGGTGAAGAAGGCAACCGCCTTGTGCTCGGAGATGACGCGCCAGAACGCGCCGGCATCGGGCGTGCCAACCGGCTTGCCCTCATACATGACCGAGGTCGCGCCATGAAACAGCGGGCCGTAGACGATGTAGCTGTGGCCAACCACCCAGCCGATGTCGGAGCCGCACCACCAGACCTCACCGGGATTGACACCGTAGAGGTTGAACATCGACCATTGCACCGCGACGAGATGCCCGCCATTGTCGCGCACCACGCCTTTCGGAACTCCTGTTGTCCCCGACGTGTAGAGAACGTAGAGCGGATCGGTCGCAAGCACCGGCACGCATGGTGCAAGTTTTCCCGCGAGCAGCGCCTTCTTGCGCAGGCTCGCCCAGTCGTAGTCACGGCCCGGGATGAGATCGCATTGGGCTTGCGGCCGCTGCAGAATGATGCACGCATGGGGCTTGGCGGAAGCAAGTTTGATCGCCTCATCCAGCAGCGGCTTGTATTGCACGATGCGGCCGGGCTCGATGCCGCAGCTTGCGGAGAAGATCAGCTTGGGCCTGGCATCGTCGATGCGGGTCGCAAGCTCCTTTGCGGCAAAGCCGCCGAACACCACGCTGTGCACCGCGCCGATGCGGGCGCAGGCGAGCATCGCCACCACCGCTTCCGGCACCATCGGCATATAGAGGATGACGCGGTCGCCCTTGGCGACGCCGAAGTCGGTCATGATCGCCGCTAGCGTCTCGACGTCCTTGAGCAGCTCGGCATAGGTGAACTTTGTGACGGTGTTGGTCAGCGGCGAATCGTGGATCAGCGCCAGCTGGTCGGCGCGACCACGTTCGACATGGCGGTCGAGCGCGTTGTAGCAGGTGTTCAGCACGGCACCCGTGAACCAGCGGCCATAGGGGCCTTGCGTCGGATCGAAAATCTTCTTCGCGGGCTCGATCCAGTCGACCTCCCGCGCTGCCTCCGTCCAAAAGCCTTCGGGGTCGCCGAGCGAGCGGGCATAGACCTCGTGGTAACGGCTTCTTTCCCTGCCATTTCCCTGAATATTCATGGCGTCTCTCCCGGCTCATTTATCGTTGGCAGGCATTTTCACGCGCCGAAGCGACAATTCAAGCCGAAAGTCGCGCCGTTTGGCTATTGCGGCTGGATCGAGTGCAGGTAATCCAGCCGTTCGCGCATCGCCTTCTGCAGGTCATAGCCGGGCTTTCCGAAGGAGATGTTGCGCTGAGCGACAAATTCCTCCTGCTGACGCTGCAGATCGCGCACCGTGCGCGGGCTATTGGCGGTCGCAGCGCGCACCAATTTGGCGTTCACCGCATCGATCTCGCGATCGAGGTCGGCGAGATCGGGGCGCGCGCAGATCGCCTTTTCGACCGGGCGCCGAGCGGTAGCACAATTGAAGCTCGGCTTGCCCGCAACCGCCATCATCGCGCCCAGCCGCTCCAGCTCGAGTGCCAGGCGCCTGTAGTTGTCTTTCGCGGCAGGGTGATTTGGATCGAGCTTGAGTGCCGCGGAGAAATCAGCGAGCGCCTTGGGCCGGTCGCCCTTCTTCCAATAGAGCTCGCCGCGGACGTTGAAGATGTCGGCGAGCGCCGGATCGAGCCGCAGCAGAGCGTCGTAATCGGCAATGGCCCGGTCGGCCTGATCCCGCCGCGCCAACACAGCCCCGCGCGCGGTGAGCGCCTTGATGCGGTCGGCGCGGGTCGCCTTGTCGTTGTCGACCAATGCGCCGCAATCGGCGATGATGCCGTCGTCGGCGCCCGCGGCAATCGCCGCCATGCACGGCGCGGGATCGACCGGCGGCTCCTTCTCCGTACCCGTGCCGGTCGCGCGCACGAGCGCCGGGCCGGCCCACGCCCAGAGCGCAACGGACAACAACAGAGCTTTCAACGCAAGGCGCATCGTCAGGAACCGCAAAAGGCCGGTTTGCCACGACACGGCTCGCGCCGCAAATGTCGAGTCGTTATACACGTTGATTTTGATGCTAGGTTGCAGACCCAAAACAGCGTCTCGCTCGCTCGGCGCCAACGGGTAACCATCATGAGATTGAATCAATTCGCGTCGCCGATATAGGCACGCATCCAAAGCGAACATCCCGGGTCGACCGTCATGGTGTCGGCGCGCGCGACGATAGCGATGTTGACGGTCTTGCTGGCCTCTTCCGACGCCTGCGGCCAGCAGACGATCGTGCCGGGCCGTATGCCGCGCCTCGGCGAGGTCGATCCGCGCTATCAGTCCTATAATATTGAGATGGTGGAAGTCACGGGCGGGCCGTTCTGGAAGCCATATGCCAACCATGACCGGCCGGATCGTGAGCTCTATGCCGAGAGGCCGCCGCTCGATCTCGCAAATGCACGCCTGCGCAAGCTCGCGGCGGCGTTAGGGCCCGCTTACTTGCGGGTCAGCGGGAGCTCGGCGAACGCGACGTATTTTGGGGACAAGGCTGAGACCAGCGGCCAGCCGCCTGCCGGCTACAACGCGGTCTTGACGCCTGGGGAGTGGCGCAGCGTGATCGACTTTGCGGCTGCCGTCGACGCGCGGATCGTCACGTCTTTCGCCGTCAGCCCGGGCAGCCGCGGCGCCGGCGGCGCGTGGAGGCCTGAGCAGGCAGGCCGCCTCCTCGCCTACGCGCTCTCGCTGGGTGCCCACGTCGCAGCCGCGGAGTTCATGAATGAGCCCGACCTTGCGCCGCAAAATGCTGCGCCGTCCGGATATGACGCCGCGGCTTACGGGCGCGACTTCCTGACATTCCGCGATTTCATGAAAACGGCATCGCCTGAGACGCTCATTGCCGGCCCCGGCAGCATCGGCAACGGCGAGGCCCCCGCGCCCGGCTTGGGACCACGCGACCTGATCGCGGCCTCCGGCTCAGGCCTCGACGTAATTTCCTATCATCACTACGGCACGCTTTCGCCGCGCTGTGGTGGCCACGACCGGCCACCGCCGGCGCCGACAGAGGCGCAGCTCTCCCGCACCGACAAGGTGCTCGCCTTCTACAAGGCCCTGCGCGATGAGTTTGCGCCCGGCAAGCCGATCTGGCTGACCGAAACCGCAGATGCCGCCTGTGGTGGCAACCCATGGGACGCGACATTCCGCGACAGCTTCCGCTACCTCGACCAGCTCGGGCGGCTGGCAAAATCGGGCGTTCAAGTCGTCGTGCATAACACGCTGTCCGGCAGCGACTATGGCTTGCTCGACGAGAGAAGCTTTGCACCGCGGCCCAATTACTGGGCGGCGCTGCTATGGCACCGCCTGATGGGAACGACCGTCCTCGACGCCGGCGTGCCGGCGAAGGTGGGCTTGCATCTCTACGCCCATTGCGATCCGGGCAAAGCCGGCGGCGTCACCATCCTTGCGATCAACGCTTCGGACAAGCGGCAAGCTTTCACGCTCCCGCTGCCGGCGCTACGCTACACGCTGCAAGCGCCGCACTTGCAGAGCCATGCCGTGCGGCTCAACGGCAGGACGCTTGCCTTGCGGGACAATGACGCTCTGCCCGGCATCACCGGCAGGCCAGCCGCGGCAGGCGCGGTGACGTTCGCGCCCAGAACCATCGCCTTTCTGGCGATTCCGGCCGCCGCGAACTCCGCGTGCCGCTAGCAATGTCCGCCGGGCATGAGGGAGGTGTTGCCGTGTCTCTTGCAGAGGGTCGCGTTTTGTCTCAACTCTTCGATATGGAAGACTTCCCTTTGCAGGACACTTCATGGCGCGCGTGACGATCATCGAGACAGGGCTCGTCCCGCCGAAGCTGCGCGAGCGCCATGGCTCGTTTCCTCTGATGTTCCAGCGCATGATCGGCGCGTCGGATGCTTCCATCGGCTATGACATCGTGAGCGTTATCGAGCGAAAGCTCCTTCCTGACCCAACGACACTGGAGGCGATCCTTATCACCGGCTCCTCGGCCGGTGTCTATGACGAGCTCGACTGGATCGCGCCGCTGGAGGATTTCGTGCGCGCGGCCTTTGCAAGCAGAATTCCGATGGTTGGCGTCTGCTTCGGCCACCAGTTGATGGCGCAGGCGCTGGGCGGCATCGTGCGAAAATCGGAGAAAGGTTGGGGCATTGGCCGGCACATTTACGACATCGCGCCCGGCAATGGCGTGATCGACGGCGAGCGCATTGCGCTCGCCTGCTCGCACCAGGACCAGGTCATCGAGCCGCCACACGGAGCCAAGACCTGCATGTTCTCCGACTTCACGCCGCATGCCGGCCTGATCTACGGCAATGGCGCAGCCCTGTCAGTGCAGCCGCATCCGGAGTTTTCAGTCGGCTTCGCCCATCTCTGCTGCGAACTGCGCGAGGGCAAGGCGCCGGACGATGTGGTGGCGACAGCGAAGGCCTCGCTGGAGCTGCCGCTGGAGAACGCGCGGCTGGGCGAAGCGATTACGCGGTTCCTGGCGCGAGGCTTACCGATCTGAGCCGCGAGCTCTTTCCTTCTCCCCTTGTGGGAGAAGGTGGCGCGAACGAAGTTCGCGACGGATGAGGGGTCTCTCTCCGCGAGTGAATTTCTCGCAGCCGAACGCGCGAAGACAGACCCCTCACCCAAGCGCATCTGTGTCTACCGGCTGAGCTGCCCTCTCCCACAGCGGGGCGAAGGCGCAACAATGCGCAGCGGCGCGCCCCGCGGTCACACCCGTGCCATGTCGAGCGGCGGGGCAATGTCGGCCGGAATCGGACAATGATAAGGCTGGCGTGCGGTGCGCGTGGCATGATCGGCTTTGGCCGCGTCGCGCAACGCCTCGTCGGTCAGGAGCTTGCAGGCAGTTGCCGCCATCACCTTGGCGACATGCACCATGCCCTTGTGCGCGGCGGGCATCTTGCCCTGCGCCACCACCTGCCAGGTATGCAAGGGCGTGCCTATCGCCATCATCGCGCCATGGGCCTGCACCGTCGGCACCGCCCAGCTGACATCGCCGACATCGGTCGAGCCGCGCATCAGATTGCGCGGCGCATCCAGCGGGATGATCTTGTCGCACAGCGGCGCGTCGTTGCGCTGCTGGCCGACGGTGCGATAGACGCTGTCGATGTCATTATCCGTCAGCGTATCCTGAATCTGCTTGGCAAACTTGCGGTCGGCCGCGTCGAACGGCGGCGGGCCGAGCTGCTGCAGCACGTCGTTCATCGCCCGTTCCAGCGGATCGTTGCCAAGCAAGTTCGACACCGCGCTGATGATCTGCGGCTCGACCCTGGTCTCGGTCATCAGCGCGGCCCCTTGCGCCACCTTCTTCACCCGCTCCACCAGTTCATACATACCCGCGAGATCGCGCGCCCGCACCGAATAGCGCACCTTGGCCCGCGCCTGCACGACGTTCGGCGCGATGCCGCCGGTCTCGAGCAGCGCATAGTGAATGCGCGCGTCGCTCGGCATGTGCTCGCGCATATAGTTGACCCCGACATTCATCAGCTCCACCGCATCGAGCGCACTGCGGCCAAGATGCGGGGAGGCCGCCGCATGCGACGCGCGGCCATGGAAGGTGAAATCGATGCGGGTGTTGGCGAGCGAGACCGCCGGCATCACCTCGCTGAAGCTCGCCGGATGCCAGGAGATCGCCGCATCGACATCGTCGAATGCGCCCTCGCGCACCATGAAGGTTTTTGCGGCGCCGCCCTCTTCCGCCGGACAGCCATAATAGCGCACGCGGCCCTTCAAGCCGTTCTTCGCCAGCCAGTCCTTCACGGCGACCGCGGCGAGCATCGCACCGGCCCCGAGCAGATTGTGGCCGCAGCCATGGCCATTGCCGCCGCTCTCGAGCGGACGCGGCGCGGCGATGCCGGCCTCCTGCGACAATCCCGGCAGTGCGTCATATTCGCCCAGGATCGCGATCACCGGACCATCTTCACCGGCCTCGCCGATCATCGCGGTCGGAATGGCCGCGACGTTCCGGGTGATACGAAACCCATGCCGCTCGAGCTCAGTGGCATGCTCCGCGGCGGAGCGTGTCTCGGAATAGCACAGCTCCGGCGTCGCCCAGACCCGGTCGGAAAGCGCAATCAGCGGTTCCTGCTTCGCGTCGACGAATTGCCAGATGTCGCGGCTTTCATTCATGGGGCAGATGTCTCCTGATAAGGCGGCGCCCCATGTGTAGCACGTCGGCGGGCAATTTCATGTGCGGCGAGAGCAGAGCTATCGCGCGAATTGCGCGGGCCACGCTAAAGGCTGCAATGGCGCCGGTCGCCGAAAGCGGCCGACGGGAGGCCGGCAAGGCATTGCAGTGCCTTCGCCCGCGGTGGTAGCGCCTTACGCTCCCTTGCCGCCGCCGCTCTTTTCGGCGGCGCGCCGCAGCGCTTCGGCCAGCGCGCCGCCGCCGGCCTGTGGCTCGCTCTTGCGGGCAGATTTCGCGGACGCAGGCGCCGCCTCACGCGCGCCCCCCTTCCCGTCCTTTTTGGCGCCGACCTCGTCGTCGAGCCGCAACGTGAGCGATATGCGCTTGCGCGCGACCTCGACATCCAGAACCTTCACCTTGACGATGTCGCCGGGCTTCACGACCTCGCGCGGGTCCTTGACGAAATTCTTCGACATCGCCGAGACATGCAAGAGGCCATCCTGATGCACCCCGATGTCGACGAAGGCGCCGAAGGCCGCGACGTTGGTGACGGTGCCTTCCAGGATCATGCCACGCTTGAGATCCTTGATTTCCTCGACGCCTTCCTTGAAGACGGCCGCCTTGAAGGCGGGGCGCGGGTCGCGGCCCGGCTTTTCCAGTTCGCGCAGGATGTCGGTTACGGTCGGAAGACCAAAGGTGTCGTCGACAAAGGATTGCGGCTTGAGCTGCCGCACGATCTCGCTGTTGCCGATCAGCGCCTTGATGTCGCTCTTGGTGGCGCCAAGGATCCGCCGCACCACCGGATAGGCTTCCGGGTGCACGCCCGACGCATCGAGCGGGTCCTCGCCGCCGTTGATGCGCAGGAAGCCCGCGCATTGCTCGAACGCCTTCGGCCCCAGCCGCGGCACCTCCTTCAGAGCCTTGCGCGACTTGAACGGACCGTTCTCGTCCCGATGCTGCACGATGCTCTGCGCGAGCGACGGTCCGATGCCGGAGACGCGCGAGAGCAGCGGGACAGAAGCCGTATTGAGGTCGACGCCAACCGCATTCACGCAGTCTTCGACCACCGCATCCAGCGACTTCGCAAGCTTGGTTTCGCCGAGATCATGCTGGTACTGGCCGACGCCGATCGCCTTGGGATCGATCTTGACGAGCTCGGCAAGCGGATCCTGCAGGCGGCGGGCGATCGACACCGCGCCGCGCATGGTGACGTCGAGCCCAGGCAGCTCCGAGGAGGCGTAAGCGGAAGCCGAATAGACCGACGCGCCCGCTTCCGACACCACGATCTTGGTCATCTTCAGATCAGGCAGCCGCTTCACGAGCTCGGTCGCGAGCCGATCGGTCTCGCGCGAGGCCGTGCCGTTGCCGATCGCGACCAGGTCGACGCGGTGTTCGATCGCGAGTTTGCCGAGAATGGCGAGCGCCTCGTCCCATTGCCGCTGCGGCTCGTGCGGATAGACCGCGGTGGTTGCCAGCGTCTTGCCGGTAGCATCGACCACGGCGACCTTTACGCCGGTGCGGTAGCCGGGATCGAGCCCCATGGTCACGCGCGCGCCGGCGGGCGCGGCGAGCAGGAGATCGCGCAGATTGGAGGCGAACACGCGCACGCCCTCGGTCTCGGCCGCGGTCCACAGCCGCATGCGCAGGTCGATGTTGAGATGGAGCTGGATCTTGGTGCGCCAGGCCCAGCGCACCGTCTCAATCAGCCAGCGGTCGCCCGGCCGACTCTGATCGGAAACCTCGAAGCGCTTCATGATCTTCAATTCGTAAGCGCCGGGCGGGGCTGACGCGGCGGGCTTTGCCTGATCCTGCGCCTGTGGCTCCGGATCGATCTGCAGGTCGAGAATCTCCTCCTTCTCGCCGCGGAACATTGCGAGGATCCGGTGCGAGGGCATCTTGTGCAGCGGCTCGCTCCAGTCGAAATAATCCTTGAACTTCTCGCCCTCGGTCTTCTTGCCCCTGCGCACGGAGGAGACCATGCGCGCCTTCGACCACATCTCCTCGCGCAATTCGCCGATCAGGTCGGCGTCTTCATCGAAGCGCTCGACAAGGATGGCCCGAGCGCCTTCGAGCGCAGCAGCCACGTCGGTCACGCCTTTCTCGGCATCGACGAACGTTTTGGCCACCTTCTTCGGATCGTTCTGCGGCTCTTTCAGAAGCAGCTCCGAGAGCGGCTCAAGGCCGGCTTCCTTGGCGATTTCCGCCTTGGTGCGGCGCTTCGGCTTGTAGGGTAGATAGATGTCCTCCAAACGCGCCTTGCTGTCGGCCGCGAGAATCGTTGCCTCCAACGCGGCATCCAGCTTGCCCTGCTCGCGGATCGAATCGAGGATCGCCTTGCGGCGGTCTTCGAGCTCGCGCAAATAGGTCAGCCGTTCTTCCAGGGTGCGCAGCTGCGCATCGTCGAGCGCGCCGGTCAATTCCTTGCGATAGCGGGCGATGAACGGCACCGTGGCCCCGCCGTCGAGCAGTGTGACCGCAGCCTCGACCTGCTGTTCGCGAACGCCAAGCTCCTGCGCAATTTTCTGGTTGATGTTTGCCACGCAAAAATCCCTCTGGAACCGATCGAAGCAACCGAAGTGCCGCCGCGGGGACGTGCTTATGGACCAGGTGCGATTGATTCATCAAGCGTCAAAATGGGGCAAATCACCGCGCCGAGAATGGGGCTGTGATTGCAAAGACTTTCCACAGGTTCTGCGCGGGGATCAGGCTGAATGGCTATCGTGCTTTAGCTCCTTGATCGCGCATCAATCTTTCTGAACGCCTTTCCTCAGCCGGCTGCCGCCACCTGCTTCTCGAGGATGCTGGCGACGCGCACCAGTATCTCCAGCATCGAATGGTGCATGGCGATTGGAGGTGCGCGCGTTGATCGCGCGCAGCCGCCTCGTCCTCGTCGATCACGGCATTCAACGCCTTCATCACCGCTTCGTCGGCGTGAAAGTCCGTCGGCGGCACCGGCGAGAACAAGGTCACGCTCTGAATTCGCGACACGCCGGCAAGCGCGATCTTCTGGGCGACAGGGCCCGACATCGAATGTCCGACCAGATGGAAGCGCTAGATGCCGAGCCGGTCCGCGGTGCGCAGCAGCATGCGCGGCAACAGAAAGCTCGTGCCGTAGGAGATGCCGTCCTCGACGGTCACTACCCGCACGTCGTTCGGCTGGGCCATGTCGATCAGGCGGATGTCGCAAGGCCGCGCTTCGCGCGGTCCGGTTGGCTCGTTGCGACGAGCGCAGCGCTACTGCTCGGTCGGCGTGCCCTGCCGCCACTGGCTGCCGGCGATCTTGGCGGCGGCGATCACGGCCTGCGTGCGGCTCTCGACGCCGAGCTTTTGCAGGATCGCCGAGACATGAGCCTTGATGGTCGCCTCGGAGACGCCGAGTTCATAGGCGATCTGCTTGTTGAGCAGTCCCTCCGACAACATCATCAGGACCCGCACCTGCTGCGGGGTCAGAGTCACCAGCCGATCGCGCAGTCGCGTCATTTCGGGGTCGGCCTGCGCCGACAAGTCGGTATCCGGCGGAACCCAGACATCGCCCTCCATCACCTTGAGGACAGCGTCGCGCAGGGTCTCCACGCCGAACCGCTTCGGGATGAAGCCGGAGGCGCCGAAATCCAGCGAGCGGCGGATGGTGGCGCCGTCGTCGCTTGCGGACACGATGACCACCGGGATCGCCGGAAACTGCGCACGCAAGTAGATCAGGCCGGAGAAGCCAGAGATGCCCGGCATGGAGAGATCGAGCAGGATCAGGTCCACGTCGGCGTCCTGTTCCAACAGCGCAGTCAACTCCTCGAACGATCCTGCTTCATCGATCTTTGCAGTGCTCACCACGCTACCGAGTGCTTGCCGCAGCGCAGCACGGAACAGCGGATGGTCATCGGCGATGACGAGATGGGTCGCAGAAGCAGCCATTTTGCTTTCTAGCATGTCGGTTGCGGGGACAGTGCTGGCACATGCCTTGACGCCGTCTCCCCGGATTTTCTCAACTCGGATACTTTCAGATATTCCTCACTTGGTATTTCGCATGCAAGCACACAATAAGCGCCTGAGGCAAAGCGGTTAATTGCCGCTCTTTGCATCGCAACAGAGAATTCGCGGTCGATGCCGGGCAAACGGCCAAAAGTCTTATGTGCGGCATTTCACCGCGATGTTACCGTGCGTCCGAGTCCCAAGGCGACGCCGGTGGATTCTGGCGCATGGGAGGGGACGCATAAATATTCGGGGAGCGGCACAATGACGATAGCAGCGACGGCGGGCGGTGACGTCCGCTCAGGTGGAATGACGGCGGCGGAGCGAAAGGTCATTTTCGCCTCTTCGCTCGGCACCGTGTTCGAGTGGTACGATTTCTACATCTACGGCACGCTGGGCCCGTTCCTGGCAAAATACTTTTTCTCCAGCGTACCGCCGGCGGTCGCCTTCATCTTTACCCTGCTCGCTTTTGCCGCGGGCTTTGCGGTTCGTCCGTTCGGTGCGCTGATCTTCGGCCGCCTCGGCGACATGATCGGCCGCAAATACACCTTCCTGATCACGATGAGCCTGATGGGCGTCGGCACCTTCTTCATTGGCCTCCTGCCCAGTTACGCAACTTGGGGGCTGGCCGCCCCGATCGTGCTGATCGCCTTGCGCCTCGTGCAGGGTCTCGCGCTCGGCGGCGAGTATGGTGGTGCGGCGACCTATGTCGCCGAACATGCGCCGAAGGACAAGCGCGGCTACTACACCTCCTGGATCCAGACCACCGCGACGCTCGGCCTGTTCCTGGCCCTGCTGCTCATTCTCGGCATCCAGAGGGCGATGGGCGAAGACACTTTCGGCAGCTGGGGCTGGCGCATCCCGTTCCTGGCATCCGGCATCCTGCTGATCGTCTCGATCTGGATTCGGCTGAGCCTGAACGAGTCGCCGGTGTTCCAGCGCATGAAGGAGGAAGGCAAAACGTCGCGGCGCCCTTTGACCGAAGCTTTCGGCGAATGGAGGCACGCCAAGATCGCGATTCTGGCGCTGCTTGGCGCAACGGCAGGTGAAGCCGTGGTGTGGTACGGCGGGCAGTTTTATGCACTGTTCTTCCTGACCCAGACCCTCAAGGTGCCCAGCGGCACGGCATGGATCCTGATCCTGGTTTCGCTCGCGCTTGGCACGCCGTTCTTCGTGCTGTTCGGCTGGCTGTCCGACAAGATCGGCCGCAAGCCGATCATTCTGGTGGGCTTCCTCCTGGCGGCGGTGACCTATTTCCCGATCTTCAAGGGAATCACCCACTTCGCCAATCCGAAGCTCGAGGCCGCGCTCGCGTCGTCGCCTGTGACCGTTATCGCCGATCCGAGCGAGTGCTCGTTCCAGTTCAAGGCGACGGGAACGGAAAAATACACCAGCGGGTGCGACATCGCGAAATCGGCACTGATCAACCTGTCCGTGAACTACACCGCTGAGGATGCCCCGCGGGGCACACCCGCCCAGGTCAAGATCGGCGATCAGACCCTATCACCGACATCTCCCGACTTCGCGAAGGCCCTGCCCGCAGCGATCACCAAGCACGGCTATCCGGCAAGCGCCGACCCGAACGACATCAACTACGTCATGACGGTGGTGCTGCTCTGGATCCTCGTGGTCTATGTGACCCTGGTCTACGCGCCGATCGCGGCTTGGTTGGTCGAGCTATTCCCGAGCCGCATCCGCTACAGCGGCATGTCGCTGCCCTATCATATCGGCAACGGCTGGTTTGGCGGCTTCCTGCCGGCGCTCGCATTCGCGATTGCGGCGTGGACCGGCAACATCTATTCCGGCCTGTGGTACCCGGTCGGGATCGCGGCGATGAGCCTGGTTATCGGCTTCCTGTTCCTGCCCGAGACCAAGGACGTCGACATTACCAAGACCTGATCCGACGGCAAAGGGTTCGATCAAACACCGGCCGCAGGGCGCGCTCCTTGCGGCCGGTTTTCTTTTCACGTTGTGCGACCGCAGAACTGCAGCACGATCTGGCGGCGGTGCGGAGCCTTGCGGTGCTCGACCAGATAGATCGCCTGCCAGGTGCCGAGCGCGAGTTCGCCGGCAAGCACAGGCACAGTCA
>Ga0307474_10000310_pt1 | contig 35991 bp, 30 predicted proteins | sample atmos_gasesECM1C_2_FD_203312 | JGI IMG/M metagenome (GOLD analysis project Ga0307474, IMG submission 203312) | Hardwood forest soil microbial communities from Morgan-Monroe State Forest, Indiana, United States - atmos_gasesECM1C_05 | ecosystem: Environmental > Terrestrial > Soil > Temperate... | reverse complement strand
GAGCAGGGGTAGGGACTTCGACGATTGCCGCGACATCCTCATCGATTAGCGGCTCTACAGTGCTGACGGTTACGGCGGCGACATTGCAGTCGATCGCGGTGACGCCGGCGAACCCGTCGATTACCAAGGGAGCGACGCAACAGTTTACGGCGACCGGGACCTTTAGCGATGGCACGACGCAAAACCTGACCAGCACTGTCACCTGGAGTTCGGGAACCACCACGACCGCCACTATCAGTGTGGCGGGACTGGCGACGGGAGCAGGGGTCGGAACTTCGACGATCACCGCGATATCGTCGTCGATCAGTGGCTCGACGGTGCTGACGGTAACGGCGGCGACGTTGCAGTCGATTGCAGTGACGCCCGCGAACCCGTCGATCACTAAGGGCGCCACGCAGCCGTTCACCGCCACCGGAACGTTCAGTGACGGGACGACGCAGAACCTGACCGGCACGGTCACGTGGAGTTCCGGCACAACTTCGGTCGCGACGATCAGCGCCGCAGGACTGGCTACGGGAGCGGGAGTAGGGACATCGACGATTACCGCGGCATCGTCGTCGATCAGTGGCTCGACGGTGCTGACGGTGACGGCGGCGACGCTGCAGTCGATCGCGGTGACGCCGGCGAATCCGTCGATCACCAAGGGAGCGACGCAGCAGTTCACGGCTACCGGAACGTTCAGTGATGGGACGACGCAAAATCTGACGGGCACGGTCACGTGGAGTTCGGGCACGACGTCCATTGCGACGATCAATGCCACAGGACTGGCAACGGGAGCAGGAGTAGGGACTTCCACAATCAAGGCTACGTCGGGTGCCATCAGCGGGTCGACGGTAATGACCGTGACGGCGGCAACGCTGCAGTCAATCGCGGTGACGCCGGCGAATCCGTCGATCACCAAAGGCGCGACGCAACAGTTCACGGCCACCGGAACGTTCAGTGACGGCTCCACTCAGAACCTGACCGGCACCGTCACGTGGAGTTCGGGCACGACGTCCGTTGCGACGATCAACGCCGCAGGACTTGCCACCGGAGCAGGGGTGGGGACTTCGACGATTACTGCAACATCGTCGTCGATCAGCGGTTCGACGGTGCTGACGGTCACGGCGGCGACGCTGCAGTCGATCGCGGTGACGCCGGCAAACCCGTCGATCGTCAAGGGCGCGACGCAGCAGTTTACGGCTACCGGGACGTTCAGTGATGGGACGACGCAGAACCTGACCTCGAGTGTGACTTGGAGTTCGGGCACGACGTCAGTTGCGATGATCAATGCCGCAGGACTGGCGACGGGAGCGGGGGTAGGGACCTCGACGATCACGGCGACATCGTCGTCGATCTCTGGCTCGACGGTGTTGACGGTGACGGCGGCGACGTTGCAGTCGATTGCGGTGACGCCGGCGAACCCTTCGATCACGAAGGGGACGACGCAACAGTTTGCGGCTACCGGAACGTTCAGCGATGGTACGACGCAAAACCTGACGTCAAGCGTGACTTGGAGTTCTGGAACCACCGCGACCGCCACCATCACCGCCGCGGGAGTGGCGACTGGGACTGGAATTGGGACTTCGACGATTACCGCGACATCGTCTTCGATCAGCGGCTCGACGGTGCTGACGGTAACGGCGGCAACGCTGCAGTCAATCGCGGTGACACCGGCGAACCCGTCGATCACTAAGGGGGCAACGCAGCAGTTTACGGCTACCGGAACGTTCAGTGACGGGACGACGCAGAACCTGACGTCGAGCGTGATTTGGACTTCGGGGACTCCCACGACCGCCACGATCAATTCGTCGGGACTGGCGGTGGGAGCCGGAGTGGGAAGTTCGACCATCACGGCGACATCGTCATCGATCTCTGGCTCGACGGTCCTGACGGTCACGGCGGCGACGTTGCAGTCGATCGCAATCGCTCCGACGAATCCTTCAATCGTTGCCGGAACTACACAGCAATTCTTGGCGACGGGTACGTATAGCGACGGGAGCACGCAGAACATAACGGCGACGGTAGCGTGGGCGTCGAGCGCGCCGGCGATTGCGTCCATAAATTCGGCGGGCCTGGCGAGCGCGCTGAGCTCCGGAACGTCGACGATTAGCGCGACTCTCGGCGGCGTGTCCAGCGGAACCAATCTGACGGTGACCGCGCCGGTTGTTCAAATCTCGTCCACGCTGCAATCGCTGACGACAAATACAAACGGACAATATGTCGCGGTCATAACCGTGACGAACCTCGGTAACATCACGGCAAGCCCGGCAGTTTCTAGCGCTACTCTGGGCGCGGCCGCGGCGCCGCTGCCGACGATTCCGAACGTCGCACCGAATCAGACCGTTACGGTTTCGCTGACCTTCCCGGCATCGGCGGGAAGCGCTGGAACCGGCGCGGTCTTGCGTGTCGCAGGCTCTTTCACCGCGGGGCTGCCGGCCGGAGGTTCGACAACTGGCACGTGGGGCGCGACTTTACGAGTGGTATTGCCATAGCGAGTTGAGGAATAATCAGGGAGTGAAAAACATGAAGAACAGGCGATGGACTGCGGTAGGCGCGCTCGCAGCACTGTTAATGATAGCCCCGGCGCTGCGCGCGGATGGGGTGGACATTTCGGTTACGCCCATATCAGGCGCGGCCGGCAGTTCAGTCGAAGTGGTGGGAACAGTAACGAACAACACCAGCAATACGGTTTTTCTGAACGGGGACACGTTCTCGGTCACCGGCCCCGACCTCAGTCTGGATGACACCGATTTCTTCGTAAACGCGCCGCTCAGTCTCGATCCGTCGCAAAGCAGCGGACCTTTTGACATATTTACCATCGACATCGGCGCGTTGGCGGCGCCCGGCGTGATTAGTCCCAACTTCTTTTCGATTCTGGGCGGGTCCGATGGAGGAGCGAGTGACGTCATCGGCACAGTCATGTTTGATGTAACGGTACAAGGAACAGCACCTGTTCCGGAGCCATCTGAACTGCTGTTGCTGCTGTTTGGAATCGCGCAGATTGGTTTTTGGGGCCCGAGCCTACGCGCTGGCAGAAAAAAATCACGAATCGCGTAAACGCGGTTACGGGGAACTGACCGGCGGAGCGTTGGTCAATCGGCGCAGCGATGACTCCCGGTTTGAGTAGTATTTTTCGTAGTAGGACATGTATTGCCCGTCTCGTACGTCCCCCAGCCATTTTTCATTGGTTCGGTACCAATGGATCGTTTCTTTCAGCCCCTCGCCAAGAGCCTTCTTTGGACGCCACCCTAATTCGCTTTTGATCTTGTCGCAGGCTAAAGCGTAACGACGGTCGTGCCCCGGACGATCGGGTACGAACGAAAGCAGCCTGTCCGGCTTTCCGACCAGGCGAAGAACGCGGGACGCCATTTCCAAATTCTGGAAAATGTCGCCGCCACCGATGTTATAGATTTCGCCGATACGCCCACTTTCCAGTACGGTCAAAATTCCGGCGCAGTGATCCTCGACATGCAGCCAGTCACGTTCCTGCAGACCGTCGCCGTAGATCGGCAAGGGTTGGTCGTCGAGAGCGTTGGTAATCATGAGAGGCAGAAACTTTTCAGGGAATTGAAATGGCCCATAATTATTCGAGGCACGGGTAATTACGGCGGGGAAATCGTAGGTTCGGACGAAGGATCGCACCAGCAGGTCCGAACCGGCTTTCGAAGCCGAATACGGGCTGCTCGGTTGCAGCTGCGCCGATTCGCCGGCAAAGCTGCCAGGGTTCAGGTCGCCATAGACTTCGTCGGTGGAAACGTGGACAAATCGTTGAACTTTCAGCTTCCGGCAAACCTGCAGCAGCACAAACGTTCCAGTCACGTTGGTTTGAATCACCGGCGCCGGCTCGTAAATGCTGCGATCGACGTGCGACTCGGCGGCGAAGTGAACCACGGCGTCGCAACCGGAAAGCGCCGCTTCGACGGCTGCGGCGTCGCAGATGTCTCCTTTAAAAAACGAATAATTCGGATCGCTGGCGACGGATTTGAGATTCGCGAGGTTGCCAGCGTAGGTCAATTTGTCAAAATTGACGACGGAATAGCCTTTATTGAGTCCGAGGATATGCCGGATGAAGTTTGAACCTACGAAACCGGCCCCCCCAGTGACGAACAACTTCATCGAACGGTTTCCCGGGGCACTGCCAGTGCGATGCCTTTCATATGCGCTCACTTTCGGAGTTGGAGTTATTCCGTTGCGATTGTCGCTCCCGAGTAGCGCATGCACAACCAGGAAAGTTGTGTTTCGGCCTGCAACGTCTCGGGGCAACCGTGCTCGCGCGAACCGAACACCGTTGAGCTCCCTCGGATGTGTGGCGACTCTAGGCAAAGCAGGACAAAGAGGCTAAGGCACCCCCAGGTGTGAGTGCGACATCGCGCGCTCACACTTGGGGCCGAAGTAGAAAATGCCCAAGATATTCCCGCGACTGCTTTAATCGAAGCTGCCAGTCACGCCCTGGAACCCGTGTTTGGCCTGCTTCCATAGCCATTTCAGCACCCGGGTGGTGCTGTAGCAGTACGCGAGGTTGTAACCCAGGGTCGAGAAGCACTGAAGCTCGCAGGATTTTTTCATTTCGTTGAGCTGCGCGAGTTGGAATTTCGGCTTTTCGATCGCACCCCAGTCGTAGGTGGCGTTGTACATGGGGAAGCAGGGCGCGAGGGTGCCGTCGGTGCGGACGATCAGCCAGTTCTGACCGGCGCGGCAGCCCCAGTGCTCGCCCTTACCGCGCATAAACTCTTTCATGTTCTTCAGCCGCGGGACGGAGTCCACCATCTTGTAGCCGCTCGCGTTTTTTTCGGCCAGCCAATCGAGCGTAGCGTCCACTTGAGGAAAATCGGCGGGACGAATGTAGGTGTCGTTTTCATTCAGGTGCTTGAAGTGGTGCTGCTCCATCATCGGCGTTTCGTTGATGTGGTAGGTGGTGGCGATTCCGTTGTCGTGGGCGATCTCGGTTAATTGGCGGACGTCGTCGAGATTGGTGCGGCAAATATTGATGTTGAAAAACATGGTGTAGCCGTAGCGGTATTGGCGCTTCACCAGGTATTCGAAGTTCGTTTTCACGTGTTCGAACGCTTTGGGGAGGCCGGGTTTTTCTTTTACGGTATCCACGGCGAAATTGATGGTGGAGATCCCAGCGTCGGCGAGGCGATCAGTGACGCTGGGGCGCAGCAGGCGCGCGTTGGTGGCGAGATAGATCCAAAAATCTTTTTTCGCCGCGTAGTAAATCACCTTGTGCACGAAATCGGGACGCAGCAGCGGCTCACCACCGGTGGGTGCGAGCACGCGGCACGGCGTTTCGTACAGCCAGTCAATGGCGCGCACGGCGACGTCCTCGGTCATGCCCTTCACACGATTGTCGTAGGACCAGCAGTAGTGGCAATCCAGATTGCATTTCCACTCGGTGAAGAGATACGAAATGATCGGCTGGAACTCGCCGGATCGTACTCGCGACTTAGCGTACGGCACCAGCCAGCCGCGCATGTTTTCCCAAATCTCCGGAGCGCTCCAATGGCGTTTGCCGGTTTGGCGCACGGTTTCATGGGCGGCGATGTCCGCTTCATCGATATCGTGGAGTAGTTCCGGATGTTGGGGGAAGACCGGCTCGGGAAAGACGCGGCCCTGGGGAGCCGGGTCGATACCATTGCGGGGGGCAGGCTGGTTCAAAAGCTGATGTACCGGGACATCGAGGCGGTGCGAGGGAACAAAATTGTTGGAACTAAGTGGTGAATTGAGTTGAGCCACGGAATCTCCTTGTCCGTAGATTTTTCAACCTACCAAATCCCGCTCCCAGGAGAGGCGGCACCGCTTGGGGTGCTTGACTTGAGAGCACCCACGGCTGCTTGGGACGATAGCCTAACCCAGGATTGCATAAGTTTTCCACAAATGTTATCCCGTAGGTGATAGATGCGGGGGCTCGTGGAAGGACGCATAAAAATTCACGTTTTCATGGCTGGGTCCGACCCTGCGTTCAGCGAAGGCTGCGAGGGGCCCGCGCGGCGCACCCCGCGGGCCCGGCGGTGCATCTTATTTCTGCTATGACCGGAAACGGACGGGTCATTGTCATCGGCGGAGGGATCACCGGTTTGGTGTGCGCCTACAGGTTGCGGCAACGGGGCGTGCCGGTGCTGCTCCTGGAAGCGGGTGCGCAGCCAGGCGGCATGATTAACACCGTCGCAAAGAATGGGTTTCTATTTGAGGCCGGGCCGCAGGTGCCGCGATTTCCGTTGGCGCTCTGGCGGTTGGTGCTCGAGCTTGGGCTTGAGTCTGATTTCGTTCCGGGCGATTCGCGGGTCCCTCGGTTTATTCTAAAAAGCGGCCGGCTGCACCGTGCGCCGCTTTCTCCTACGGCATTCCTGTCGACGCGGCTGATCGGCATGGGATCAAAAATACGGCTGCTCAGCGAGCCCCTGCGGCGTTCGAATCCTCCGTCCGGTGAAGAATCACTGGCTGATTTCGTGCGTCGCAAGTTCGATGCCGACGTTCTGGATTATTTGGTGGACCCATTCATTTCGGCGGTATTTGGCGGCGATGTGGAAAAGATGGGTGTGGCTAGCGCGTTTCCATTTCTGGAGCGCTGGGATCGCGAGGGAAGTTTATTAGCCGGTGCGATCCGTTCGCGAAAACGAGGAACGGGTGCCGATTCTGGCGAGCAACCTGCCCGGCAGATGCATCGAAGCGCTTCGATGGGAGTGACCGATTCTCTGCCAACTCTAGGCAACTTTCGGTCCGGTTTGGCGGCCATTCCCAACAAGCTGGGCGAGCGCCTGGGAGATTCCGTTCGCGTTGGGTCCAGAGCGGAGTCGATCGAGCCAATCCCCAGTGCAGAAGGCCGCGGATCGGAGTGGAGGGTGCGGCTGAAGGATGACAAGTACCTCGAAGCAACACAGATCGTGATTGCGGCTCCTGCTTACGAAGCGGCGCGCCTTTTAACCACGGTTGCGCCGAGTCTTAGCAGGGCACTGGCAAAGATTTCGTACGCGCCCATGGCCGTGGTGTCTTCTGGCTACGAGCGATCTCAACTAGGCCACTCTCTCGACGGATTTGGTGTGCTGATTCCGCGGCGCGAGAAACTGAACACGATTTTTCAGGTGCGGAATTCGTCGCTGCTGCCCGGGCGCGCCCCTGCGGGCAAAGTGCTGGTTACCAGCTACGCCGGGGGCGCGATCAATCCGAAATTTGTTGAGAAGGATGAGGATGAAATTGCGCGCACGGTAGAGGCGGAAATGGCAGGTGTGCTGGGCATCACGGGAGCGCCCAGCGATCGTGTGGTGTGGAAGCATGCCCAGGCGTTTCCGCAATACAACGTTGGGCACGCGCAAACGGTGGTGGAGATCCGGAAATCCGCGGAGGCGTTGCAGGGCGTACATCTTGCCGGAAACTATTTAGAAGGCCGCTCATTAGGCGATTGCGTTGAGAGCGGATGGCGCACGGCGGACGAAGTAGAACGCCAGATCGTCGCCGCAACGGAGCAACGTGGTCTGGAACAGGCATTGCGATAATCCCAGGAGGCAGAAGTGCAGTCGGCATTGGTTATCTCGGTGGTGATCGCCGGATTGGTTCTGGTGGCCGGCAGGCTGTACCAGCATTGGGGAACGTTGCGCGACGAAAAGCGTTTTCGGACGCCCGGGAAATTCGTGGACGTCGACGGGCATCGGTTGCATGTGCTGGCGATGGGCGACAGCGGCGGACCGGCCCTGGTTTTCGAATCGGGTTTGATGTCGACCATGTTGAGCTGGCGTGATCTGCAGCCGGAGATCGCAAAATCATCGCGGACCTTATCCTACGATCGTGCCGGCCTGGGTTGGAGCGATCCGGGCCCGATGCCGCGCGACGCAGCGCAAATCGTGAAAGAGCTGCGCGCTCTGCTCCATCGCGCGGAGATTGAGCCGCCGTACATCCTCGTGGGACATTCGTTCGCGGGCTTGACGACGCGACTCTTCGCTGCGGAATTTCCCGACGAAGTTGCTGGACTTGTTCTGATTGATCCGGTGGTGCCCGAAGAATGGAATCCGGCCAGTGACCACAACCGCCAGCGGATTCGCACCGGGGCTCGAATTCTTCGGCGGGCCGCGGCACTCGCGCGCTGGGGAGCGCTGCGCTTTGTTTCATTTTTGCTGTTGTCGGGTGTAAAACCGGTCGCCGAGCCGCTGATTCGTTTGATGAGCAAAGGGGCGCCCAAGGGCGACGGGACTACGCGCAGCCCGTTGTTTTGGAATCTGCCTCCGGCGGAACGGGCGATGGCTCCGGTGTTTTGGGTGCTACCGAAATTTACCGAAACGATCGCCAGCCAGTTGGAAACTCTTCCGCGGAGTGCGGAGCAGGTAGCCGCGAGTCGTTTGCCGAACATCCCAATCATCGTAATTTCGGCGGCAAACACCCCGGCAGACAGGCGGCTGCGCCACGTTGCCCTCGCGGAGCATTCCGCATTGGGCAGGCACGTGACCGCGACGCGCAGCGGACACTGGGTTATGCAAGACGAGCCGGAGCTGGTGCTGCAGGCGATACAAGACGTGATCAGGCAGGCGTGTGAGCCACAAGTGTCCGCGAAGGCGGCCGGCTAGGATCCGATCTCCCAACGTTCTGGAACCGCGCCGGAAAATTTATAGCCCGAGAGTGATATGAGGACAAGCGCAGGACGGAAAGTTTCAGCAATCGTTTTCGCCGGATTTGTCGCAGCGTTTCTGAGTGTCTCGCCCGCGCTTGCGCAAGATGCGTCACCGCCCGCCGCCGGGAGCCAGGAAACGCCGAAATCACAGCAACCGGCGCCTGCGACTGGTCAGGCGCCGCCGGCTGCGACGACCGCCCCGCAGAATCCGAACCAACCCGGCCTGACCTCCAAAGAGCAACAAAACGTGGAGCACGAACAGAAAACCGGAACATCGAAGGACCGGCTGTTTTGGGCCTTGCCGAATTTCCTGACGGTCGAAAACGCGGACAAAGTTCCACCGCTGACCAGCGGACAAAAATTTAAAGTGGTGGGCCGCTCACTGATCGATCCCTCGGAGTTTATTCTGGTGGGTTTCGTGGCCGGCATCGGTCAAGCCGCCAATAGCGATGCGGCTTATGGGCAGGGCGCGCAAGGATACGCCAAACGTTACGGCGCGGCGTACGGCGACAATGCGATCGAAAATTTCATGGCTAGCGCGGTCCTACCGTCCGTGCTGCATCAGGATCCACGCTATTACCAACTGGGCCACGGAGGATTCAAGAAGCGGGCCGCGCACGCTCTATCGCGCCTGGTGGTGACGCGATCTGATTCCGGCAAGCGGGAATTCAATTATTCAGAAGTATTTGGCGCGGGCATGGCAGCCACTATTTCGACGTACAGCTATCATCCCAGCAACGAGCGCGACTTTAGCGACGTCATCAGTACCTGGGGCACGCAAATGGGATACGACCTGGCGACCTACATGGTCAAGGAATTCTGGCCCGATCTGCGCAAACATCATCATCAGAAACCAACCCCGAACAACAACCCGTAAGTCTCCAATGTTCCACTGCACGCGGTGGCTTATGAGTCCCGCCAAATTCTGCTCGTCCGTTGCGCCAGTCGATAGCTTTCGCTCATTCCTTCCATAAGATTTTTCCATCGGTCAAAACGCATCAATTCGGGTGGCGCTGCGGCTGGGTGAGGTAGACTCTCCCGCTAACGGCGCTGAAACAAAAGGAGTATTCCCCATGAAGCGTGTCGACGCAGTGATCCGGCCTTCGCAGCTGGACGAAGTGAAGCAGCGACTGACCGGCCTGGGCGTGACCGGGCTGACTGCTTTCGAAGTGCGGGGTTTTGGAAGGCAAAAAGGGCACACCGAAACCTACCGGGGCTCGGAATACACGGTGGATTTTTTGCCCAAGATTTATCTGAGCATCATCGTCGCCGAAGATTTGGTGGACCCAGTGGTGGAAGCGATCTTGGAAGGCGCGCGAACTGGCGTGATCGGGGACGGGAAAATATTCGTTACTTCGCTCGACGAAGTGATCCGGATTCGCACTGGCGAACGGGGGCCGGGCGCGATTTAGGGGCATGAAGTGACGGCGCAGTGAGCACCGGTCTGGCTATCTCAATGGTTCGATAGGAGAACGATGATGCGCTACGGCTTTCGCGAAAGCACCAAAACCTGGATTCTAAAGACCGTAGTTGCGCTGCTGTTGCTCGGTGCGAGCGCGGGAGCAACTCGCAGTGCCTTCGCGCAGGACAGTAAACCGGATCCCGCCGGCACCGCGACAGGCGACAAGAGTTCGACGATGGACGCGGCAGGGAATTCGTTCGTGGTGACCGAGCCGACCGACAAGTCGGCTCCCGACTATGCCGCGGCAAAAAAGGCCTTCGACGAGTATCAAGCGCAAGCAGCCAAAGAGCCCCTGGCGTTGAAGGTTGCCGACGGCGTGGGGCACTTGCGAATCGCGACGAACTTTTCCTGGACGTTGCTGACCGGCTACCTGGTCCTGTTTATGCAGGCGGGTTTCGCGCTGCTGACCTGCGGACTGATTCGCAAGAAAAACGCGGGACACCTGATGATGCTGAATTTCGCCGCGTACGTTTTTGCTTTTCTTGCCTACTACGCAGTGGGATACGCATTTCAATTTGGGGCAGTCGCGATCAATGCTGCGCCGTCGAATATTGGCGGCGTTCCCACCTTAAATCACTTCCTGCTTGGCAGCGGTCAATGGGGATTTTTGGGCGGCAAAGGATTCTTCATGACCGGCCCGGCCTATGACGCCAGCAGCAACTGCCTGGCGCTTTTTGAAGTCGTGTTCATGGAAACGGCGGGGTACATCATCGTGGGGGCGATCTGCGAACGGATCACCTTCGGTGCCTTCCTGCTGTGCGAGCTATTCGTCGGCGCGTTTCTCTACCCGGTCTTCGGTTGCTGGGTTTGGGGCGGTGGCTGGATGTCGCAACTGGGATCGACGATGCATCTGGGACACGGCTATGTCGATTTTGCGGGATCCAGCGTGGTGCACGGCGTGGGCGGATTTTGCGCCATGGCGCTGTCGGTGATATTAGGTCCGAGACTGGGTAAGTACGGACCCGACGGGAAGCCCCGGGCGTTTCCAGCGCACAACATTGTGTTCGTGGTGACCGGCACATTTATTCTGCTGTTTGGCTGGATGGGATTTAATCCCGGCTCGACGCTGGGCGCCACTGATTTGCGCATTTCGGTGGTGGCCATCAATACGAATCTTTCGGCAGTGGCCGGCTCGGCCGCGGCCATGCTGCTGTGGTATTTCATGTTCGGCAAGCCGGATATCACTATGGCCTGTAACGGGATGCTGGCTGGGCTGGTGGCCATCACTGCGCCGTGCGCATTCGTCTCGCCTACTTCTTCGGTGGTGATCGGCACAGTCGCTGGTGTGCTGGTGTGCCTCGGGGTTCTATTCAACGAACGGATACTAAAAATCGACGATCCCTGCGGCGCGATTTCGGTGCATGGATACTGCGGATGGTTCGGGGCGGTGGCGGTGGGAATTTTCGCCGACGGCACGTACGGCGCGGGATGGAACGGTGTGGGCGCTCTGAGCTATCTGGGCCGAGCCGGGCAAGGAGTGACGGGGTTGATCCACGGGGACCTGTCTCAGTTTTGGACGCAATTGGGTGGTGCTAGCTTGATGGTGGTCTATGCGTTCGGGCTTACGTTTGGAGTTTTCACGGTTGTGAACAAAGTGCGTTCGATGCGGGTCAGTAAGGACGTGGAACTGGCTGGGCTGGACGTGCCGGAATTTGGCATGCTGGCGTACCCGGAGGATGCGGTGGAAATGCTGGCGACCGGATCGCAGGGAAGAGCCTAGAAAAACTAGGCGCGCTGCCGGCGGAGAGCTTTAGTTTCGGTCTTTCTCGTTTCGATCTTCGGCGTCGAACTTGTCTTCGCGAAGATGGCGAGGAGTGACACAGCGAGGAGAAGCATGACCACTGGGTCAATCGGCAGCCGATAACGAGGCAGGGCGAGCGTTAGATAGAACGCCCAGGGGTAGACGATTGGAAATACAGCCACCGGAAAGGCGTAAGCGCTGCGGCGGAGGAACAGCAGCACAATTCCGGCGAGCATCCCTAAAGCTGCGATGAGATTGAAGGTAACGACATACCGAAACCACCATGACGAGGACTCCGCAAAATCTTTTATGGGATATGGAGTGCCTCCCGACCAAATCGAAATAAAACGGCGAAAGATCAAGTGTGCTTCACGAGCAGGATGCTGAGCCATGTAGTCGGTGGCCTGCGTTTTTTTCTCGCGCATGTACGCGATTTCGCCCAGGTCGATGTAATGCGCTCGTTCGGTCGAGTTGTAAATCGGATGTAAATTTCCTCGAAACACGTCCTGGGTTTCTGCGTTGTTACCCAACCACAATTGGAGGCCGAGCACGGAACGCAGCGGAACGAAAGTATGGAACACCGCGTAGTTGCGAATGGTCCACGGCACGCAGCACAGGATTACGACCGTCGTGGCGGCAGCGGTTTTGGAGAGCCATCGGGGATCCGTTTTATATACGCGATAGGCAATCCAGCCCAGCAAAAAAGGAAGCAGGGCACCCAGGGTGGCGTTGGTCATTAGCGCGACACCCCACAGGAGTCCGTAGCCACACCAGTTTCGAAAGCGCGGCGAATCGGCCAACGCCAGAGTCGCCCATAAAATGCATATGGCCAACAGCGCCGAAAAGCAGCCGTCCCACATGCTTTCCACCGGCAGCAGGATCGCGTTAGGGAAAATCGCCCAGAGCCACGCGGCGAGTGCGGCGAGCGCGGCGAGCGTTTTGCCTCCCAGCCGACGTCCTACGAAATACAACGGCACGATGGCCGCGACACAGCAAAAAATATTAAAAGCGACCACGGCGAGCCAGGCGTGAAAGGTGTAACTGCCGAATACGCGAAAGACTCCGGCCAGAAACATGGGGAAAAGTGGAGTCATCCAGGCGGTCGGTCCGGTGTCGGCGCGAAAAGGCGAACTGAATCCGTGTCCGGTGGCCAGCGAATTGGCGATGTTGCCGACCTCGAATAAGAAGGGGATGGTGCTCACGGCCTGACGCGGAACACCGGCCACAAAATCGTAGACGAAGTAGAGGCGCACCAAGAGTGCGACGAGAATAATAAGCCAGAGGGATTTTGAGGTGCTGGAAAGGCGATTGAGCATCGAGGAATAGACTCACATCAGTTCGTGTTGGACGCAAGCCACTCGCCGCGCGTTTCGCTGTGAGTGGCGGGTGGTGCAGCGCGCATCCACAGCCGCAGAACCTGTGATAGCTTTGGTTTCGACCATGGCGAAAAAGAAGCGGGACCGAATAAAAGTTCACAAGGAGGCTCGGCGGCTCGCGCGACGGGGCTTGGGCATGCCCCCCACCGAACGCACCATTCCTGACAAACGCCGAAAGCCGGTGAAACACAAAAAGACGATCATCGAGATAGACGCGGAGTAGCTGGGGGCGCGTAAGTCCATTTCAGCACTGGTTCGTGTTGAGTTGTTCCGTTTCGGATTTGCGCAGCGTTCCCCTTCAAGACAGTTTTTCGCTAAACCTTTTTCCTACAACAGCGCTGTATCGCAACCTGACCTATACTCCGCGATTCCTCTCGGTACACATCATGCTTTAGCTCTTGGCATGACTATTCTTCGATGCGTCCTTCGTTGCGGCCTGTTCAGCATGCCGATTCTGATTGCGGGAACGTTCTGTGCCGCGGGTGCACAGACCGAGGGCATTCCGGTCGCGTTGGTGCAGCATGTGATTCACGATCAGCGAATTTCGTCATCGGAAGACGCGGAGTCGTCGCACAGGCGGGAGCCGCGGAAGGCGCTGATCAACGCGCGCTTCAGTCCTTACGTAGTTTTGAGTGCGGGGGTGTATAGCGCGGCGTGGCTGGACATGACCGAGACGCAATCTTCGATGCCCAATTTCACAGAAGCGGATCCATTGGCGCGGCCGTTCCTGCTTTTGCCCAAGCCTCTGTACTACGCGTCGGGAACGATGCTGGGAACGGCTGTGAACTGGTTGGGATGGAAAATGCAGCGGTCGGAGCGTTGGCACAGGATTTGGTGGCTGCCACAGGCGGTTTCGATTGCGACGAACCTCAGTGCCTATGGATACACGCGAACCAGTGGAGCGGGATCGCCAGTTATAGAAAATCAAGCGGAAAGGAAAATAGGAATGCGGTTCGATCTCACGATGCGGTACGGAAGGCTCTCACGGAGCCTAATTTTTGGAGCCTCAACCAGGTTTCACCGCTGGAACATGTTCACTCGGCTTAAATAATGGCGAAGGTTTTACGCCATTGGCCTGTGCCGCGGCCGCCGCGATCTTTTCGAATTCATCCCTCGAAAAGCCGATGCTGGTCTCCTGGATTTTTCCATCCTGCGAAATCAAGAAAACAGATGGCACGTGAGTGAGCCCGTACTTATTGGACAACGCATATCCGGGAGCTTCGAGCAGGATGGGGAAGTCGACGTCAAATTCCTTGCAGAACTCGCGAGTATCTTCGGCGTCGTCCTGCGAAATACCCCACAGGGTAAATTTTTCTCCGCCGTACGTTTCGTGAATGCGCTCCAGGAAGGGAGCGCTGAACTGGCAGGTTGGGCAGCTTACTTTGAAGAACGCTGCAACGACCGGGCCTTTCTTCAGGGCTTCTTCCAGTGATGCCGTGCCGCCGCTTAGGGTCTTAAGGGAAATCGGCGGTGCGGGTGTTCCTGAACGCAACGTCTCCATCTTTTCTCCTCCAAAGGCTTCGCGCAGTAATCGCTTCAGGCTCATTTTGATATTTCGGAAATACCCGATTAGATGTTCAAGAACGGCGAGGGCTTCAGGATTTTGGAACCGCGATCGGCGTTTAAGTTGATGAGATGAGGGCGCTAGTGAATATTGCGGGTCTTTTTGCCCACGTAGTCCATCAGCAGATACTGGCCGAGGGTGTATGGTGTGGTGAAATAGGCCTTGCCGCGGCAGAGTTCGGTGATTTTCTGCACGTAGTGAACCAAGCTGTAATCGCTCGAGAGCATAAATGTGTTAATCAAAATTCCGGCGCGTTTGCATTTCGCCACTTCTTCCAGGGTTTGGGTGACGACCAGCGGGTCCAAGCCAAAAGCATTTTTGTAAATGCGGCCGTCTTCCAGGGTCAGCGCGGAGGGCTTGCCGTCGGTGATCATGATGATCTGGCGCATGTCTTTTTTCTGGCGCGCCAGAATACGTTGCGCGAGCTTCAGTCCTTCGCGGGTGTTGGTGTAGTACGGTCCGACCTGCACGCGCGCCAGCTTGCCTAGCGGAATTTCCTCCGCGCTATCGTGAAACAAGACGCAATGGAGAGAATCGCCGGGATACTGGGTGCGTATCAGGTGGGAAAGCGCGAGAGCCACACGCTTGGCGGGAGTGAAACGATCTTCACCGTACAGAATCATGCTGTGGCTGCAGTCCAGCATCAGCACAGTGGCGCAGGAGCTTTGATATTCGCACTGGTGGACCATCAAATCGGAGTAATCGATTTCGATGGGCAGGCTGGCGCCATCGCGCTGGACGGCGTTGAATAGCGTTCCGCTAATGTCCATATTCAGCGTGTCGCCAAATTCGTAGGGCTTGGAGGCTCCGCCGGATTCGACGCCGGTGGCGAGATCACGGGTGTCGTGGCGGCCGAAGCTGCTCTTGCCGAGCGAGGCCAGCAAATCTTTTAGCGTTTTGAAGCCAAGAAAATCGAGCGCTTTGTCGGTGATCTCAAACCGGGCTTCGACGTTTGGTCCCGGCGCGCCAGCCTGGCCGCCAGGGGTTTGCGACGGAGGCGGTGTGACTTGCGGACCCTGGCCGGGGCGGGATATGTAACCTTCCTGCTCCATGCGCTGGACGATTTGATCGATGATATCGCTGAGTTCCTGATTGTTGGAAAGTTCGGGATTCTTCAGCATCTGCTCCATCAGTTCCGGGGGGAGCAGATCGCCTTCCTGCAATGCGCGGAGGATCGCTTCGCGCAATTCCTCCATCATTTTTTCCTGGGAGCGATTGGGGTCCATTTCGTAGACCCCGTACTGCGATTCGAATCCGCTCTGCAGCAGAAAATCCGAGAGACGGCTCATTAATTCCTGGAGGTCGATATCTTCGGAGGCTGCTGGGGCGTATTTGGAATACTTCGTATATTTCATGGCCGACCCTGAGCCGCTACGGAAGCTCAACCGCGCACTGCAAGTTCTGAATCAAGTTTCGAACCAATTTCTGAAATGGGGCTCGATGCCTAGTTAAACTGCCGGCGCGGGTTGCGACCGCCCGAAGGCTCGCGCGGTTCCCGCGATTCTCCCGTTTTGCGCGCGTCGGCAAAATAGCCGCGCTCTTCGCTGCGATTGATGCGTTTGTGCGCCCACAACCCTTCCAGGATGAATTCGGCGGCACTGGCCACGATCGCCGCGTCGTCCTTCTGGCTCACGTCCAAGACGCTGAGATTGTCGAAGATGCCCTGGATCTTCTTAAAGTGGGCGAGCACATCGGCGCTTGATGCGTTTGCCGGAACTTTCAGCTCGCCGCCCAGCTCGAACCATTGAATGACCGGCTGCATGTTGGCCCCGGTAAAATATTGAGCGTAGGTCTTGCCGATGGCCGCGCGGATCAGTTCGCGCGCAATGTTATCGGCGCCGCGCAACTCGCCTTCGTATTCCAGTTCGAATTTGCCGGTCATGGAAGGAATCGCGGCATAGACGTCCGAAACCCGGGCGACGATAGCGGAATCCCGGCTGCGGATCGCGCGCTGTTCGGCGCTGCTCATGACATTTTCGAGCGCGCTGATCGGCAGGCGCTGGCTGACCCCGGAGCGGCGATCGACTCGCTTGTCTTCGCGGGCCTGAAAAGCGATTTCCTCGACCACTTCGCGGATGTATTGCGGCAATTCGACGCGTTTCTTGCTGTCGCGTGTGGTCCAGGATTCCTGCTCGGTGATGGACATGCCTTCCGCCACCGTTGCGGGATAATGCGTGCGAATTTCGGAACCGATGCGATCTTTCAGCGGTGTAACGATCTTGCCGCGTGCGGTGTAGTCTTCGGGGTTCGCGGTGAAGACCATCAATACATCCAGCGCCAGACGCACCGGATAGCCCTTAATCTGAATGTCGCCTTCCTGCATGATGTTGAACAGGCCAACTTGAATTTTTCCAGCAAGGTCGGGCAATTCATTAATCGCAAAAATTCCGCGGTTGGCGCGGGGCAGCAGTCCGTAATGGATGGTCAACTCGTCAGAAAGGTTTTTACCGGCGCGCGCGGCTTTGATCGGGTCGATGTCGCCGATCATATCCGCAATCGTAACGTCCGGAGTTGCGAGCTTTTCCACATAACGTTGTTCGCGTCCGAGCCAAGCAATGGGAGTGGCGTCGCCATCGGCGGCAATGCGGTCCCGGCAAGCGCGGCACAGCGGCGCGTAGGGATTGTCGTGAATTTCGCAGCCCTCGATATAGGGAATCCGATCATCCATGAACCCCACCAGGCCACGCAGAATTCGCGACTTGGCCTGACCACGCAGACCCAACAGGATGAAATGATGGCGGGACAAAATGGCATTCACGATTTGCGGCAGCACCGTGTCTTCGTAGCCGTGGACACCGTGAAACAGTTGCTCGCCCTTCTCCATTTTGCAGAGTAAATTCTCGCGCAACTCCTGACGCACCGTACGTTGCGCCACTCTTTCTTCCGACCACTGACTGCGACGAAGCTCGCCAAGACTTTTCGGCAGAGAATTCATGAGGGCCCCAGATATTTCGAGCGACGCGGCGGCGCGATGCGAATTTCGCGTCTAATTGGCATTATAGGGCATGGAAGGCTGTGAGGAAACTTTCGTTTGAGCCGCAAAACTGCGGTCAGTTCACGCCGTGGCGGTGACCATTTCCGGCGATATGTTGCCGGGTATGTTGCTGCTGCCGGAGGCGAGGAAGAAGATCGCTCATCCACTGAATCAGGAAATCCTGGCGCCCGGGCTCATCGCGAAGCTCCAGAATCATTTGCCGGTCATCGAGATTCAGGGGCAGGCGCGCCGCCATGCGATAGGAAAGCTCGCCCGGCTTCTCCGTGCGGGTGGTAACCCAGGGCTGATCGTAGAGCAGGGAATGGCACTCCTGGAAAACCTCCAGGAGCGCGGTTTCCTTTTGCTGTAACTCTCTTTTCGAAACGGGAGTGATGTCCTCGGCGAGATATTCGACGATCGCCTCGCGATATTCGCGCTCTTCGAGAAGTTCGACCACGCGAAATACCGAGCGGCCCTCGGTGAGAATTTCCAGACGGCCGTCCGGATATTCTTTAAGGCGTTGGGTTATTGCGGCGGTACATCCGATGGTGGCGACCCCCTGGTCGGTGGCCAGAATAATACCGAATTCGATTTCTTCGCCCAGGCAGCGGCGGACCATTACCCGATAGCGATGTTCGAAAATGTGCAGCGGCAGGCGGCCACCCGGGAGCAGCACCACGTTCAGCGGGAAAAGGGGGATTCGAATTCGTTTCATCGCGTATGGCCGGTAAAGCTGATCATCATCTCGAACCAAACGATCACATTAAAACTATCGCATTGAACCTATCGCATCAACGACAGCAAAGCCTGCATCTCGTCGCGGGCGTGCATGTCGCCTGCGTTCTGCGCCACCAGAATGCCATCGGACAACAGCTTACGCGCTCGTTCGGTTTGACCGATTCGCGAAAGATGCTGGCCGAACTGAAAATATCCCGCAACGTAAGCCGGATTGTTTTCGAGCAACTTCTCGAAATGCCCGGTCGCCGCTGTATCGTCGCCGGATTTCGTACATTCGAGAGCCAGGCCGTAGCGCGCGAAGGCGTCGCCGGGCTTTTCCGCGACGAACTGCTCCAGGACTTCGCGGCGACTTTTCTGGATGGGTGGCATCGGTTAACTAGATCATTATAACGATCAAGGACACCCACGCCAAGGGGCGGAGGTCTAGCTGGCTACCTGGAGATAGGCGGCAACCCTGGCGGCGGTCTGAAAGCCATTCTCGACGCATTTCGCGAGCGACGGTCCGTCGAGATAATTTCCGGCCAGGAATAATCCGGGGAGCCCGTTTTCCGCTTGGCGAATCGATTCGACTACTTGCCCATGGCCCACGTTGTATTGAGGCAGTGCGCGCGAGTACTTCCAAATCTTGGTGACGAGTGCTTCTCCGTTGATTCCGAGCAGCATGGCGTTGTCGTGATGGACGATTCGAGCGATTTCCTGGTCGGAGTGCTGTACGATTTCCAAATCGGTGGCGCCGCCGATGAAACTGGTCATGGTGACTGTACCGTCCGGTCCGCGGCCGCGAAACAGAGAAGAATTCCAGACCGTACCGAGGGTCCGAATCTTTTCCTTGCGCGGAACCAGAAAACCGAAGCCGTAGAGTGGGTCGAGGATCTGTTCTCGTTTGTATCCCGCGGCGACGACCGCGACCGGCGCGTAGGCGATGCCAGACAAGGCCGTAGACAAATCTGGTGAAATTTCGCGCACCAGGTCAGCGGCCGTGTAGGCGGCCGTAGCCACCACGATGACAGACGAAGAATTCTGACGCGGACTGACACCGGAAATCACACTCTCGCAATCAAAAATTGCTGGGTGCGACTGCCGCGAACTCACCCGAGTGACATTGACTCCCATATGCAAATTCGCGCCGAGTGTCTTGGCGATCGCGCGAGGAAGCGTGGCTACGCCCTGGCGAAACGAGCAGAGCTGTGGCCGAGACGCTTTCGTTTCTCCCTTCGGGCGCGATTTTATTGCGCCACGCAGCACGCTCCCGTATTCACGTTCCCACTCATCGACCTGGGGGAAGGCGGCGCGCAGGCTCAATCGTTCAGCGTCTCCGGCATAGACGCCCGAAACGAAAGGCGCGACCAGATATTCGAGTATTTCGTTGCCGAATTTGCGGCGCACGAAATTCGCGATCGTTTCATCGGACGCGGGCGGTTTACTCTTGCGGAAAGGCTCGGCGGCGAGCTTTAAACGGGAACCTGGGGCCAGGAATGACGATCTCAACATCGCTTGCGGCGACATGGGCAACTTATGGAGCTGCTTGCCCTTGACGATGAAGCGTGGCGCGCCGGGGTCTGCGATTTGCAGTTCGGATTCGAGTCCGAGCTCGCGGAGGAGCGTCAGCAAAGGTTCGGCGCCTAGAAAACTCTGCGGTCCGGATTCGAACAGAAAGCCGCTGGTTTCGTCGATATCGATTACGCCGCCAGGATGTTCGGATTGTTCCAGGACGTTGGCCGGGATTCCCAGTTGACCAAGTCGGTACGCGCAGGCGAGGCCGGAAATGCCGGCGCCGAGAACCGTCACGCGCTGGGTTGGTTCGGTCATTCGAGATCGCTACAGAGTCTTGGAAAAGAGCGGGCGCTGATCCATTTGCTGTTCGCGCAAATAGCGATCAAAGGCCATCGCCACGTTGCGGATGAAAATCCGGCCGAGGGCGGTAACGCGAATTTGGTCTGGCGCCAGGATCACCAGTCCTTCATCAGCTGATTCTTTCAGATTCTCGAGTTCCGAGGCGAAATACTCGTCAAAGGAAATGGAGAATTCCTTCTCGACTTCTTGTTTGGGAATTATGGTGTGACAGAGCAGGCGGCTAATCACGGCGCGGCGCAGGATATCGTCGGGAGAAAGCTGGTAGCCGCGCGCAGTGGCAATTCCGCGAGTGGCGATGGTGTTCTGATACGCCGCGACTTCTTTGAGGTTTTGGGCATAGGCGCCCGCAACGGAACTGATTGCGCTGACGCCCATGCCATAAAGGTCTGCACCGGCTTTCGTCGTGTAGCCCTGAAAATTGCGATGCAGCGTGCGATTCTTCTGGGCGATGGCGAGTTCATCGCCCGGCACCGCGAAATGGTCCATGCCGATGTAAACGTAACCGGCGCCCAAAAATTGTTCGAGGCCAGCGCGAAAGATCCGGAATTTTTCCATGCCTTGGGGCAGGTACATTTGAAACGAACCCTGCTGCTTTTTGAGCCAGGGAACGTGCGCGTAGCTGAACATGGCCACGCGATCAGGCGAGAGCGTCAGAGTCTTGTCGGTCGTTGAGCGGAAAGTATCGGCGGTCTGATGGGGCAGCCCGTAGATGAGATCGACGTTGAGACTTTCGAATCCTAACTCGCGCGCGGCGAGAATTAGATCGCGCGTCATTTCATAGGGTTGAACGCGGTGAATGGTTTCCTGCACCTTGGGCTGAAAGTCCTGAATGCCCATGCTCAGCCGGTTAAATCCCAGGCGGCGCAGGCTTTCGAGGTGGGCACGGTTGGTCACTCGCGGATCGATCTCGATTCCAACCTCGGCGTCGGCGGCAAAGGTGAATCGTTCGCGGGCGTGGCCGAAAAGATCCTCCATTTCCGCGGGAGTGAGATACGTTGGCGTGCCTCCGCCCCAGTGAAATTGAGTGACGGGCCGTTCCCGGGACACTTGTGAGCTGACGTGATCGATTTCTTTCTTGAGCGCGTGCAGGTAGGGAATCGTCACACTTTTGTCTTTCTGAATGGAGACATTGCAGGCGCAGAACAGGCAGAGGCTTTCGCAGAAGGGAAGATGCATGTAAAGCGAAACGGGCGCCGCGGCTGAATCTGCTCGAAAGTAATACTTTTCCAGATCATCCGGGCCGAAATCGTCTTTCCAGACGGGCGCCGTTGGATAGCTGGTGTAGCGCGGGCCAGGGCGATTGTACTTTTCGAGGATCGCGTCGGTGATCTGACCGATTTCGAGAACGTCCCCCGAATTGGTGATGGCATCCGACACAGTGTTTCCGAGCTAGCTCGCCCGAATCGACGAAGCAACCGGCGACGATTGACCCGCTTCGACGAAAGCTTTGGCGTTAGCCACCGGGGTGGTGGGCAGGATCCCGTGGCCCAGATTCAGAATATGCCCCTGACCTGATGTTTTGGCCACTGCTGCCTGCGCCGCTGCGCGGACGCCGCTTTCGGGCCCTAACAAAATCGTCGGATCAACGTTTCCCTGCAACGCGAGGTGTGGACCCAAAATTCTGCGCGCTTCCGCCAGATCGGTCCGCCAATCCACGCTGATCACGTTCGCACCGGATTGACCGAGATGCCTCAGCAAATGCTGCGAGCCTTTCGCATACAGGATTTTGGGAATATTTTCGGTCGCAAGTAGTTCGTACACCAATTGCGTGGCGGGGAGCTCAAACGCGGCGTACTCTGTTTCACTCAATTCTCCGGCCCAGGTGTCGAACAATTGAATCACCGAAGCTCCCGCCGCGATTTGTGATTTCAAGTATTCAGCGGTGGCTCGCGCGATACGCTCGAGGAGTTCCCTCACAATTTCGGGTTCGCCGCGCAGCATCTGTTTAGCGTGCGAAATATCGCCCCGCGTTCGCCCCTCGATCATGTAACACGCCAGGGTCCACGGCGCAGCGGCAAATCCGATCACCGGTACCGACGGGCCCACTTCCTTGCAGATTGCGCGAATCGCATCCCCCACGAACTGGGTTTCCTGTTCGGGGTCAAAATTGCGCAGGCGGCGTACCGCCGAGGGATCGCGTAGGGGATTCGAAAGGACCGGGCCGGAATCGGGGACATCCAGCGGCATTCCCATCGCTTCAGCGACAATTAATATATCCGAAAATACGATGATGGCGTCCACGCCGATGATTTGGAAGGGCTGCAGCGAAACCTCTGCTGCTACCTGCGGAGTCTTGCAGATTTGCAAAAAAGTATGAGTCTTGCGAACCTGTTGATATTCAGGGAGATATCGGCCTGCCTGACGCATGATCCAAACGGGAACGCGTTCCACCGCTTCGCCGCGGCAGGCGCGCAGAAATAGGTCTTTGCGATTGAGGTCTGCCGAATGCCCCGATGTTCGATTTTCAACCGCGCTGGATTCAGCAGCCATGGTTTCTGTGACATGATAGCAGAAGGCGATTCGTGCCGCACGGGGCGCATTCTGGCAGGGGCGCCCATTGGAACGCGTTGTGGTGCAGGTTCGGCGCTATAATCGCTTTAATCGGTGCGATTTCAGGTTGAAGAGGGCCCAGAGTTAATGCCTCACCTCGGCTACTGGAGCATGGTGGTCTATGCGGCGAGTTTTGCCTGCTACGCCAGGAACCTGTACGCCCCGAACCTTTGGGTGGGCCGAACCGCGACTGCGCTGCTGGGTGCGGGAATCCTGGTCCATTATTTCTATCTTTATCAGCGTTCGCTGATGTTGCATACGGTGCCGTACGACGACCTGTACGGTTCGATGTCGTTGTTCGCGTGGCTGCTGGCCCTTACTTACCTTGGGTTGGAGCTGGTGCACCGCCAGCGCTCGGTGGGAGCATTCGTCACCTTGCTGTTGATCTGCTGGATTGGTGCGCTGCGAATTCTCACCCCGCGTTCACTGCCGGTGCCAACGGTTCCGCGGGGAACGCTGTTTGCGTTACATGTCACGCTGAATACGTGGGCGTACGCCGCGTTCGCGCTTTCTTTTGTGTTGAGCCTGATTTACCTGATACAGGACCGGGTTTTGCGTTCGCGCCGGCTTGGGGTGGCTTTCTGGCGCTTCCCGGCCCTCGATGTGCTCGACCGGATGGCGCGCAGCAGCGTGTACGTGGGGCTGGTGGCGTTGGTGGCGGGAGTCAGCATGGGTTTGATCTGGCAGCACCGGCTGAGCGGGGGATATTCGCTGGGGGATCCGAAGGTCATTATCACCGTAGCGATCCTGGGCGTGTATCTAGCTTACTTGTTTCTGGCGCGAAATGCGGCGTGGCGCGGGGCGCGGGCGGCATTGTTGTGTGCGCTGAATTTCGTGATCGTACTGTTCAGCTATACGTTCGTCAATTTGTACCTCACGCGCTTTCACCGGTTTCTCTGATGATGACGACCACCACGGATCGCAATAACACGGTTCGGATCAAAGTTGCGCTGATCGGCTGCAATCATTTGACGGCGCCGGTCGAATTGCGCGAGCGCATTGTTTTCTCCACGCAGCAGGCTCTGCGGGCTGCCGATGAATTGCGGCATCAGGGCATTCTGGAAGAAGCGGTGATTGTTTCTACCTGCAATCGAAGCGAACTGTACGGAGTGCCGGGGGATTTGTCGGCTTCCGCCACGGAGGCGATGGAAGAGTATTTCACCTCGTTTCACCAGATTCCGCGCAGCGAGTTGCATAACCGTTTGTATCGGTGGACTGGACCTGAGGCGGTCCGGCACTTGTATCGAGTGGCAGCCGGCGTGGATTCGATGCTGCTCGGCGAGGCCGAAATTCTCGGGCAATTGCGCAGTTCTTATAATCAGGCGCTCGACCACGGAGCGACCGGTCCAATTCTCAATCGGATGTTTCAAGGTGCGCTCGAAGTTGGAAAACGGGTTCGCAGCGAAACGGAAGTGGGCGCACGGCCGATGTCGGTGGCGCTGGCGGGTGTAAAGCTTGCCGAACGCGTGTTCGGGAATCTGAAGGGACATTCGGCGCTGATTTTGGGCGCGGGCGCGGTCGCCGAGCAGGTGGTGGAGCACATGCGGGCGCGGGGGGTTGGGAGTTTGCGCGTGGTGAATCGATCGTTCGATCACGCCGCGGAACTCGCTCAGCGCGTGGGCGGCGAGGCGGTGGCGTGGGAGTCGCTCGAAAACGAGCTGGGAATGCCGGACGTTCTGGTCACTTCGGTCAGCGCAAATGGTCCGGTCCTTACCAGAGCAGTTCTGGAACGGGCGTTGGCGGCACGTTCCGGACGGCCCATGTTTGTCGTGGATCTTGCCGTTCCGCGCAACGTCGCGGAAGACGCCGCCGGACTTTACAACTTGTATCTATACAACATCGACGATTTGGGCGAGATCGTCTCGCAAAATAAAAAAGCGCGCGAATCGGAAATTCCTCGAGTGGAAGCGATCATTTCCGAACACATCGACAAATTTGAATCGTGGCGTGGCGCGCTGGAGGCGGGTTCCATCGTCAGCGACCTGCGCGAACAGTTTCATCAGCAGCGCGAAACTCTGATCCGCGAACAACTGAAAGATATGGAAGAAGTTTCGCCGGCGGAACGCGATCGCATCGCGCACATCACCGAAAAACTGATCGAGCGTTTACTCGAACATCCCGAACAGAAATTGAAGCACGGACGCGGAATGCGCGGCCGGCTCGCCGGGCTCGAAGCGATGCGACATTTGTTCGGACTCGACGAGGGCAAAAAGTAATGGCGGTGCGAATTGGTACACGCGGGAGCGCGCTGGCGTTGTGGCAAGCGAATCACGTTCGCGATGCTTTCGATCAAACGTGTGGCGTAAAATCGGAAATTGTAGTGGTGCGAACTTCCGGAGATAAGACGGCTGCGCCGGTGGAGCAAATCGGGGTGATCGGCGTCTTCACCAAGGAACTCGAGGACGCGTTGCTGGACGGTCGCGCGGATTTGGCTGTGCACAGCATGAAAGACGTACCGACGGAATTTTCCCAGAAGTGCCGGATCGCCACGGTTTTCAAGCGCGAAGATCCACGTGACGCGCTGGTTTCATTTCGCGGCGAGACGCTGGAGAAGTTGTCGCGGGGTGCGCGCATTGGCACCAGCAGCCTAAGACGCGCATCACAGTTGCGGCAGTTCCGGTCTGATCTGCAGGTTATCGAGATCCGCGGGAATGTCGACACGCGCCTGCGCCGGCTCGCCGAGGGCGAATACGATGCGATCGTGCTGGCTAAGGCGGGAATCGTGCGTCTGGGCCACGAATCGCGGATTACCGAAGTTCTATCGCCGGACGTTGTGCTTCCCGCCGTAGGGCAGGGTGCTCTGGCCGTGGAATTCACGGTGGCGCGTGAAGACGAGTTCCGTTTTGTCGAGCAGCTTGCGGATCAGGATACGCTGCGCGCCGTGACCGCCGAACGCGCGTTGCTCGCTGACATGCAGGGCGGATGCCGGCTGCCGCTCGGGGCCTGGGCGCGAATCGAAGCGGGCGAGATGGTTCTTGATGGATGTGTGCTCTCCACCGACGGCACCGAAAGTATTCGCCGCCGCCGGAAAAAGGTTTGCAACAATCAGCACGACGCCGAGTCCCTGGGAAAAGAAGTCGCTGGCGAGCTTCTCGCGGCGGGTGCCGATCGTTTGTTGCATCTTGCGGGAAGGTCCGTTGCATAAACTGCCGCTATCCGGAAAAATTATAGTGAATACCCGTGCGCCCGAACAAGCGCAGGAGCTGACCGCGGAGTTGGAGGCGCTGGGGGCCGAGGTGCGCCAGTTGCCGATGGTGAGTTTCGCACCGCCGGAGAATTCCGCCGAATTAGATGCCGCGCTACGACGGTTTACGGAATTCGACTGGGTAATCTTCACCAGCCAGAACGCCGTGCGCTTTGTCTTTCGTCGTGGCTGCGAATTAAAATCGAGACGCTCGGCGCAGCCCGCGCGTCCCTTGATCGCCGCGGTGGGTCCGGCGACGGCGCAGGCGGCCCGAAATCTGGACATTCGCGTGGATTACGTCGCGGAAAATCAAATTAGCGAGGCGCTGGCCAGTGAGCTTCGCAAGCGCGTGGCCGGGAAGAAGGTGTTCCTGCCGCGCAGCGACCGCGCCGATAAGCGCCTGCCCGCCGCGCTGCGGGCTGCGGGCGCCGATGTGTTGGAAGTCGAAGCGTATCGCACGGTGTCGCCCGAGTCCGTCGATAGCGCGGTGCTGGAATCGATCAAGGGGGCGGGGGTGAATGCAGTGATGTTCGCCAGCCCGTCAGCCTTCGGTAATTTCCGCGCGGCGATCGCTCCGCACCAGGCTGCGGAATTATCGAAGCGCGTGCAGTTTGCCGCGATCGGCCCCACCACGGCCGACGCGATTCGCGAGGCAGGCGCTCGCGTGGCGATTGAGTCTGATGAATTTTCGGCGTCGGGTTTAGCCGAGGCGATCGCCAGCTATTACGCGAAATCTCCGAGCACCGCGAGGCGTTCATGAGTTTTCCCACGCACCGCCCACGAAGACTGCGCCGCAACGAAGCGTTGCGCGGACTGGTACGAGAGACCAAGCTTTCGGTGAGCAGCATGGTTTACCCCATGTTTGCCTGCCCGGGCGTGAAGGTTCGGACAGAAGTGAGTTCGATGCCGGGGATCTTCCAGCAGTCCGTGGATCAGATTGTCGAAGAATGCCGCGAGGTAGTGGATCTGGGCATTCCCGCTGTTTTGCTTTTTGGCCTGCCGGAAACAAAAGATGCGCTGGCCAGCTCTGCCGCCGATCCTCGTGGTCCGGTGCAACGTTCGGTGGAAGCGATTCGCAAGGCGAAATTGAATCTGCTGGTCGTTACCGATGTTTGCCTCTGCGAGTACACCGATCATGGGCACTGCGGAGTTATCGAAAATGATCAGGTCCTGAACGATCCAAGCCTGATCGTTTTGGCTGACGCGGCGCTTTCGCAGGCGCGGGCCGGCGCGGACATCGTCGCGCCGTCGGACATGATGGATGGACGCGTGGCGGCCATTCGCCGCCGGCTGGACGAAAATAATTTCGAAGATGTGGCAATTATGTCGTACGCCGCGAAATATTGTTCGGGCTTCTACGGGCCGTTTCGCGAAGCCGCGCAGTCCGCGCCGCAATTTGGTGACCGGCGCAGCTACCAGATGGATCCGGGCAACGCCCGCGAAGCATTGCGCGAAGTGGCCGCAGATTTGGAAGAAGGCGCGGACATCATCATGGTCAAGCCCGCCATGCCGTATCTGGATATCATCCAGAAAGTGCGCGACCGATTCGACGTTCCGGTGGCCGCTTACAACGTGAGCGGTGAATATTCGATGGTGAAAGCGGCGGCGCGAAATGGCTGGATCGATGAGCAGCGTGTGGTGCTGGAGATTCTGACTGGCATTCAACGCGCCGGCGCTGAAATTATTGTGACGTACCACGCGAAGGACGCTGCGCGCTGGCTGAAGGCGTAGCCACAGAAAAACGAGAACCGGGCCGAATCCATAATGGCGAGCGGGATTTCAAAAGGCGTGAAACAAAAAGTGAACGACGAGGCACGTCCGCGTTCGATGGAGATTTTCGAGCGCGGCAAAAAGACGTTAGTCGGCGGCGTGGACAGTCCGGTACGCGCATTTCGCGCGGTGGGGGGCACGCCACTGGTTATCGACCACGCCCAGGGAACCAAGCTCTACGATGTCGATGGCCGGGAATATCTCGACTATGTTTGTTCGTGGGGCGCGCTGATCTTGGGTCACGCCCATCCCGACGTGGTGGCCGCGGTTTCCGATCAGGCTTCGAAGGGAACCAGCTATGGGATGACTTCGCCCTTGGAAATCGAACTGGGCGAAATGATCGTGAAAGCGGTGCGATCCCTGGAGATGGTTCGGTTTGTCAGTTCTGGCACCGAGGCCGCGATGTCCGCGGTGCGTCTGGCGCGGGCATTTGCGGGACGCGACATGGTCATCAAATTCGAAGGCTGCTATCACGGACATTCGGACGGATTTCTTTCGGAAGCCGGTTCGGGACTTGCGACTCTTGGAATTTCTGCCTGCCCGGGCGTGCCGGAAGCGTTTGCCAGCTTGACGCAAAATACTCCGTTCAACGATTTGAATGGCGTCGAAAAGCTGTTCAAAAAACGCGCCAACAAAATTGCAGCGATCATCGTGGAGCCAGTCGCCGCAAATATGGGCGTCGTTGCGCCCACGCCCGGGTTTCTGGAAGGCTTGCGCGAGATTACGAAGCGGGAAGGCGCTTTGCTGATTTTCGACGAAGTGATCACCGGATTTCGCATGGCGTACGGTGGCGCGCAGGAAGTCTACAGAATTGATCCCGATCTCACGGTCATGGGGAAAATAATCGGCGGCGGATTGCCAGTCGCGGCGTATGGCGGAAAACGCGAAATCATGGAGCGGGTCGCGCCGCTCGGGCCGGTCTACCAGGCCGGCACACTATCCGGGAACCCGCTCGCGATGCGGGCAGGATTGGCCATGCTGCCAAAATTGCGGGCGCCCGGATTTTACGAGGGCTTGAATCGCAAAACTTTGCGATTGGCTGAAGGACTGAGATCGGCGCTGCGCGACGCGGGCGTAGAGGGCGTGGTCAACGTGGCGGGTTCACTGCTTACGATTTTCTTTTCGGGCGGCCCCATCCGAGATTACGGGGATGCCAAAAAGTCCAACACGGCTACGTTCGGAAGATTCTTTCAGGAAATGCTGCGCCGAGGAATCTTCTTGCCGCCGTCGCAATTCGAAGCGCTATTCGTTTCCGCGGCGCACACGAACGAGGAAATCGACCGGACGATTGCCGCCGCGCGTGCGAGCCTCGCTGCACTGGCGAACGACTGATTCGGTCGCGAGCGTCCCACGGTAGAATCGCAGCAGATCAACCCACAAGGCGCACCGGCCCGCTCTCTCCTCAAAAAGGCGAATAGTCTTCGAAGCGAAGACCCCGCGAACCCCTTGAAAACAAGAAAATTACGGGAGCCGCGATTGCCCCTTCAAGGAAACGGTTTTCCTCTTCGCCTACTAGCATTCGCGCAGACCCAGGGCCTTAAGTGCCTTCATTTCAGGCTTTAGCGGTCATAGGACGGATGGTACTGCCGTTGCTCCTTGTGCTTGCGTCGGTTTTGGCGCCGGCCAGGAGCCCCTTCCATGATTCTTGCGGTTGCGACACTGCTACTTCAATTCCAGGCGATGCCCGCCACAATTTCGAGCGTCAACAACACGCCAACTATTTCACAGCAATCTTTTGTTGCTCCGGCCGAACTCGCGTCGCCCGCCCCTGCTCCAAAGCCTGCGTACGTCACCTCGGAAACTGAGCCGTCTTCAACTCGGCTGAACGTGGCGTCGGTGAAACTGATCAGCGAGACTTCAAAGTCTGGCACTCTGAAATCTGTTTCGTTTGGTGGCGCGCAGGAAGGCCAGACACTCTCAACGATTCGCATTCCGGAACCGAAATCTTCAAAAGAAAACGAGATCGAGCGAGCCGTTAAGTCTCCGTCGCGGCGGCAATGGATCGCGCTGGCCATCATCGAACATGGCGCGGCGGGGTTTGATGCTTACTCGACGCGGCAAGCGGTGGGTCACGGCGCGGTGGAGCAAGATCCTCTGATGCGTCCGTTCGCGGGTTCGCCCGCGATTTACTTGGCGACCCAAGTTGGTCCGGTACTTTTCGATTTGCTGGCGCGGCACATGCAGCGCAGCGAATATCCGCTGGTGCGCCGAGTCTGGTGGATGCCGCAAACGCTTAGCGCCGGGATTTCGATTTTCTCGGGCGTGCACAACCTGCATGTGGCGAGTAGCCTGAAGTAAAAATTTATCGCAGTCGCTTTTGCGAACCTTTCTTTCCTGGCGGGAAGAGGCTCGAAGGCACTCGGTTCTCCTCCTACCGGGTGCCTTTTCTTCTTTTAAGCTGAGCACAATTGCTCGGCTGTGGTCTTCGTGAGACTAGGACATGCCCGCCGAAGTTTTCGGCGCTTGCTTCTTAAGCCATTCCGCCGCTTTTTGTGCCGCTTCCACGGCTCCCGAGACCTCCGAGATTGGACCAACCGAATCGGTATTCGCGAAAAAAATACGATCGAACGGCTGATTTGCAACCGGGATTACCTTGGTGAAATTGCCGGGCGTCGGAAGGAACATCGGATGGCCGCGGCGGTAAAAATGGACTTCGATCGGTTCGGCGGCGCCAAATTCCGGCTGCAGGCTCTGGAAGTCGGTCAGCACTCGCGCGGCCAGCCGCTGGCAGGACCCGACGTCCAGCAGCGCGGCACGTTGCGCTTCCGTCAGCGGCGTGTAGAACGTCAAAATATTGTTCTTTTGCACGTACCCCGGTTGTTTTTGTACGACCCAGTCCGCCACGATGAAATCGCTGAAAGAACTTCCCGGGCACCAGGTGTCGTACGCTCGATTGTAAACAGGCCTATCGAAGATCATATTGATCACCGGATAGGGGCAGTAACGATAGGACAGCATCGCTTCTCGTTGCGCGTCGGGTAAAGCCGCGACCAGCCTCGCGGTGATGAATTTCGGCGTGGCCATCACCACGTATTTTGCCGAGACGGTATGTAACTGTCCGGCGGAAGAAAACGTAATCTGAACCTCTGATTTCTGCTGCGTCACGGAAACAATCGTCGCGTCGGCGATCATTTGTTCCGCGTGTTTCTGTTGCAGCGTTGCCGCAAGTTTCGCGGAGAAGGCGCCATTGCCTCCCGGCAACGTCACGCGCGAGTCCTGGTCTTCGTTGATATCTTTGAAATCGCCGGAAGCGACAAGCAGGGAGGTGTCTTCCGAAGCCGCGCCCCAGTTCGAAGCGCCGTATCCATCCCACCATTGTTTGACTTCCGGTGCGTAGTCTTTCAGATAATCGGAAAATAACTGGGCATCGAGATGCGTGGCGTCTTTTTCGGGCTCGAGCTTCAGAAATTCACGGCGAAACTTTCGGAAGCTTTCTCGCACGGACGTGGAGTAGGGCAACTGGTCGAGCCCCGCCCGCCAAAAATCAGGTATCCATTTCTGGTTGATGATGGTGGGGTCGGGAAAATTTATGGGCAGGAGCGTCAGGCCGATTTCCTGGGCGAGCTGTTGGCTTGCGGTGCCTTTCTCGTCGAAAGCGGAGCCGGTGGCAAACCCTTGGCCATGGTATTCCTCGCGATAGGCGTTGCCGCCCCAATGGGGTTCCTTTTCCAGTAACAAAAAATCGCGATCGCGCAGGAAATAAGCGGCACTGAGGCCGCTCACGCCGCCGCCGACGATGACCACCTCAAACCGTCTGGTAATCGGTTGTGGCGCAAAAGTCTTTCCGTCGCGAACCTGGTGGCAGATGGCGAAATGATCGCCGTCGACTTCGGCTTTTAGCGGATTTGACTGGACGAGCAAAGACGGATCGATCGGGAAGCCCGCCGCGAACGAGCCGGCTACCGCGAATTTCAAAAATTCCCTTCGGGTTTCGCTCATGCCGGTTCTCCCGTTTCCGCCGCGGTCAGTGCAGTCGCGATTTTTTCGTTGCCGCCCTGTGAGCGGGTGCGCAGGCGGTACCAGATCAGAATGGTGAGAATTGAAAACAACAACATCAGCGTGGAGATTGCGTTGATTTCGGGTGTGATACCGCGGCGGAGGCGAGACCAAATTTCGAGTGGCAGCGTATTATCGCGGCCGATCAGGAAAAAACTCACGGCGATTTCGTCGAGGGAAAGAGTGAAAATCAGCAGACCCGCGGCGAGCACCGAGGCGCGAAGATTCGGCAGCGTTATGCGCCAAAAAGTGCGCCACGGGCTGGCGCCCAGGTCGAGGGATGCTTCCTCTTGGGCACGGTCCATCTTTTGCAATCCGGCGAATATTTCAGTGGTGGCTACGGAGATCAGCGCGGTGCCGTGGCCCAGGGTGATGGTGATCAAACTCAAGTTCCTTCGGGCCCCGACAAAGAGCATGAGTAGAGACAGGCCGGTGATGATTCCGGGAAGAATGAGGGGCAGTAGAACCAAACGACGAAAAAGCGATTTGCCCGGAAAGTCGGTGCGATCAAGCGCAAGAGCTGCCGGCATTCCCAAACCGAGTGCGATTGCTACGGCGGCGCCAGCTACCTTCAGGCTGTTCAGCACGGAGTCCCATAGCGCTCCGTCGGCGAAAAGCTGGCGATACCATCCGAAGGTCCAACTGGCCGGAGGAAATCCGCCGACGCCGGAACCGCTGAAGGAGTAAACCACCAGAACGATGATCGGCAGATACAGAAACGCGTACACCAGCCAGGTATAGGCGGCCAGTAGCGGCGCACGACCGGAGGAGAAGCCGCCGCTCATGAGACTTTCAACCTTTTTTCCAGGCGTTCGGTGGTGAAAAGGAGCGCCATCACGATAACCATCATGAAGAAGGCAATCGCCGCGCCAAGTGGCCAGTTGTAAGCGGCGCCAAACAGACCGGCCACGATATTCGAAATCATGATGCCGCTCGAGCCGCCGACCAGCAGCGGGGCGAGGAAATCACCGAGGGTCAGCACAAACGCGAAGGTCGCTCCAGCGATTACTCCGGGCAACGAAAGCGGCCCTATGACCCGGCGGAACGTCGACCACGGTGACGAACCCAAATCATGCGAAGCTTCGACCAAATTGCGCGGAATGTGTTCGAGCGAGGCGTAGATCGGCAGAATCACGAATGGCGTGTAGATGTGAGTCAGGACCAGCACGACGGCAAATGGGCTGTAGAGCAGAAAGGGAAGCGGGACCAAGGTGATCTGATGGCTGGCGGCGAGATGCTGATTGACTGAATTCTGAATGGCCAGCAGCAAATCGGTGGCGTGGGTGAAGCGCAGGACTCCGTTCAGCACGCCGTCGGTACCCAGAATCGTTTTCCAGGCATACCCGCGGACCAGATAGCTGGCCCACAGCGGAATAATCACCAGTTGATACAGCAGCTCTTTGCGTTTGGTGGCGTGAAATGACAAATAGTAGGCCAGCGGATAGCCAAGGAGCAGCGCGAAGCAGGTTACGGCCGCGGCGATGCGCATCGAGCGGAACAGTACGTCGCGATACAGCGAATTCCGCACCAGCTCCAGATAATTCTGGAGATTCCAGTTGTGAACGATGGTCTGAAGGGAGGAGACGGACCAGAAGCTGTAGCAGAAAAGAATGGCGTACGGTACCAGCAGAAATGCGGTGACCCAGACAATCGGAGGAATCGCTACGGCCGCTTTGTAGGCCCGCGAATACACGGTCAGTCATCACCTGTTTCGCGCACGCGTACGGCGTCGTTGGCGCGGAATTCAAACTCGTGCTCACCGTTGAGCGGGCCGGGATTGGTGATTCGGGCGCGTAAGCGCGCGCCGTTGCCGCAATCGAGTTCCAGCATATCCATGGCGCCGCCAAAGGCCTGATTGTGAATTTTTCCGCGAAAGCGCGCGGTAGAAACGTCGGGCGCAGAGGTTAGACCATCGACGGTGAGGACCAGGCGAATGCACTCTGGCCGCAGCGAGTAAGTCGCCCTTCCGGGGGGACCAAAGGTGCGCCACACGATCGCGCCGGCGCTGGCGATTCCGTCGCGCACGTCGGCGCGCAGCAGATTGGTTTGGCCGATGAATTCGGCGGCGTAGGCGGTGGCGGGCTCGCCGTAGATCTCGCGGGGACTGGCGATCTGCTCCAAATGCCCGGCGCGCAGCAGGGCGACCCGGTCGGACAACGCCATGGCCTCTTCCTGGTCATGGGTGACGAAAATAAAAGTGATTCCTACTTCGCGCTGCAAGGATTTCAATTCGGTTTGCATCTGCCGGCGCAGGTTGGCATCGAGGGCCGAGAGTGGTTCGTCGAGCAGCAACACGCGCGGGCGATTGACCAGAGCGCGGGCCAGGGCGACGCGCTGCTGCTGTCCGCCGCTCAATCGCGATGGAGCAGATTGGGCGAAGTCAGACATTTTCACCATCGCGAGCGCCTGCGTCACCCGGTCTGGAATTTCTGATTTTGGCGCTTTTTTTGCGCGCAGACCGTAGGCGACATTCTCAAAAACGGAAAGATGCGGAAAAATCGCGTAGCTCTGAAAGACGGTATTCACCTGGCGCTTGTGGGCCGGTATGGTGTCGAGCCGCGCGCCGTCCATCAGGATTTCTCCGCCATCGAGGCGTTCAAAGCCGGCGATCAAACGCAGCAGCGTTGTTTTTCCCGATCCGCTTTCGCCCAGGATGGTCAGGAACTCTCCGGAGGCGACGTCGAGTGTGATTCCGCGCAGAACTGGACGTGGTCCGAAACGCTTAAGCACGCGGCGAATGGAAAGCAGGGCACGACTCGAACTTTCGGAACCGTCGGCCACCGGGCGGGCTGGAGAATTCGTCATCCGGAGTCCCGATCAAACAACTGGAAAGTCACTGGGCGGCCTTCACTTCGTTCCAGATTTCGTTGTATTTGTCGCGGCGCGGATAATTCTGCCAAAAATAGATGTGGGTCATGTACTCGTCGACATTGTCCAGATGCAGGGATTTTCGTTGGGCCTCGGTGAGCAGCGGCGCCGCTTGCACGTTGGCCGGGTCGTAGCCGGTCACATCGACGACCAGCTTCTGAGTTTTCGCTTCGATCATGTATTCGAGGAACTGCGTGGCTAGTTCCTTGTTTTGGCTCGCGGACGTAATCATCAGGTGGTCGATCCAGCCGGTGGTGTTTTGAACTGGGATCGTTTCGCCAATAGGGAAGCCGAGCTGGCGAAGCTGGTTGGTCATCAACGGCCAGCCCATGGCCGCCACGATTTCGTGATTTTGAAAAAGATTGGTGAGTTCGCCGCCGGTGGACCAGAATTTCCGGATGTTCGGTTTCAGCTCGATCAGTTTCTTTTTCACATTGTCCAGTTCCTGATCGCTCAGGTTATACATATGATCCGGATCGGGCCGGTCATAACCCAACACCTGGGCCGCCATGTCGATTGAGGAGAGATCGTCCCACAGGGATATTTTGTTTTTCAGCTTCGGGTCCCACAGATCAGCCCAGGACGCAGGCGGCTTGGGGAAGAACGTGGCGTCGTAGAGCAGGGGATTAGGCCCCCAAACAAAAGGAACACCGTAGACGTTGCCATTCGCGCGAACCAGCGGCATGGTGCGCAATTTTTCCGAAAGCTGCGGATACGACGGAAGTTTCGAGAGATCCAGCGGCGCGGCAAGTCCAGAAGTCGAGATCATCGTCGCTACGTCGCTGGACGGCGAGATCACATCGTAATTGCTGGCGCTGCCTCCGCGAAGTTTCGCCACCAGCTCGTCGCTCGAGCCCATATACGCCGCCTGCACTTTGCAATGGTGGGACTCCTCAAATCCACGAACGAAGGACGGATCGGCATAGCCTTCCCATACCAACAGGCTCAGCGTTGGGGTTTTGCTCCCACAACCGAAAGAAAACATCAGCGCCACCGTCGCGGCGGCAGCCAACAGAACTCGTCTTGCGCGATTTCTCAAGGTTCAACTCCCGATATGTCCACAAAAATCCACAATCTATTTCAGAACGTCGGTGGTGTATTCACCCAAAGCACCAGGGCGTCTTTCTTGCCGGGATTTCTCCATCGATGTTCATTGCTGCTTTCGAAATAAAAGCTATCGCCTTCCTGCAGGCAAAGTCGTTCGCTGTCGGCGATCGAAATTTCGAGCTTACCGCGCAGTATATATAGAAACTCCTCACCTTCGTGCGCGTAAGACTCGCCGCTGCCGGCCGACGGCGCGATGCGGAACAGGTGAGGCTCCATCATGGTATTG
>Ga0307474_10000309_pt1 | contig 36050 bp, 28 predicted proteins | sample atmos_gasesECM1C_2_FD_203312 | JGI IMG/M metagenome (GOLD analysis project Ga0307474, IMG submission 203312) | Hardwood forest soil microbial communities from Morgan-Monroe State Forest, Indiana, United States - atmos_gasesECM1C_05 | ecosystem: Environmental > Terrestrial > Soil > Temperate... | reverse complement strand
TGGCGCGCGTAGCCTGCGAACAGCTCATCGCCGCCTTGGCCGGACATGAGCACCTTGTAGCCGTCGTGAGATGCCTGACGCGAAATGGTACGGGCGAGATCATGCGCCGGGTCGGCAAACAGGTCGCCAGCGCGCGGCAGGCTGTCCGAGGCTTCCTCGCCGGGCACGTATGTCACCGGTGTACCGAGCAGGGTGCTCAGCGCACGCACGGTTACGGCGTCCTCCGACAGTTGCTCGTCTCCAGTAGTGTCGGACCATTCGATTGTGTACGCACGCTCAACGCGCTCGCTGGCCGCCCACCAGATGAGACTGCTGTCGACGCCGCCAGACGCCATGAGCGCGATCGGAACGTCGCTGAGCAGCTGGCGTCGAACTGCGTCGCCGAGCCGGGAGCGCAGTTCTTCGACCGCGTGCTCGGGGTTGATCGTCTCCGGCGCCTCGAGCGGGTGCAGGGGCTGGCAATAACGCGTGGCTGTCGTGCCGTCCGGTGTCCACCGCACCACGGTTCCCGGCTCTATGCTGCGCGCCCCCGCGTATGGGGTACCCGGATCTGGAATCCAGAGAAATGAAAGGAACTGTGCTAGGGCGACTAGGTCGGGCCCGCCGGTCGGAGCGTTCATGGCGAGCAGCGCACGCAGCTCAGAGGCGAACCACAGCTCCCCCCCAGCCTCGGTCCATACCAGCGGCTTTACGCCCAATGGGTCGCGCGCGAGGAACAGTTCGCCGCTTACCGAATCAAACATAGCGACTGCGAAGATTCCGTTGAGGCGATCAAGTGCAGCCGATCCATGCGTTTCCCACAGATGCAGGATGACCTCGCCATCCATAGATGAGCGGAATCGGTGGCCTGCACGCTCACATTCGCGCCGGAGTGCCGGGTAGTTGTAAATCTCGCCGTTGAACACCATGGTCAGCCGGCCGTCCTCGGAACTCATCGGCTGCTGGCCAGCATCTGAGAGGTCGACGATCGCTAGCCGTGCGAAGACGAAATCGGCGGTCACATCTTCCCGTGTGCAGCGCTCGGTGCGCTGTGCGTCAGGCCCGCGATGCCGAAGCGCGTCCAGCACGCCCTGGCCGAGGGGCTTGACGGCCCCGGGGCCCACGTGCCCGCTGAAGCCACACATTCCACGCCTCCCCAACATCGGTGCAAGCACAATACTGTAAGTAGCTATCTGCGAACGCTCGGTTTAACGTTTGGCAGGAGACGTATCTTTCGGCGGCGCTGTCCGACCTTTTACACCCTAGTGGCTGGGTATGATGTGATATTACGGCCGACCGACAACGCAAAGGCATGAGTCTTTTGCCGCTAAGGGAGATAACTAAGCTCAATACACCTCACCCTCAGATATAAGGCGATAATGGCTCGTGGCGCCCTGAAGGTATCGTGAAGGCGAGCGACTATAGGCTGTAAGGACGTATGCTCTTCGTGATCAACTCGACGAGCGCGAACCTTAAGCATGCGGCTATGTATCACCTGATGCCAAGAGTGATTCAAGCGCCAGCAGCCCATACGCGTGGCATCGCCTTCTGCTGCGCCTAGCCTTAGGAGGCATGGTGATGTGCGGCATCGCCGGGACAATCGACACGATCGAAAGCCGGGCGCAAGCACGAGTCTCCATGCTCAACGAGTTGCAGCGTCACCGCGGACCCGACCATAGCGCCCTAGTGCGCATCGGCTCCTTTACTCTCGGGAATACGCGGCTCGCAGTTCAGGATCCGCGTCCGGCCGGGAATCAGCCATTTACTTCTCCGGACGGACGTTATTACTGCATCTTCAACGGGGAGATTTATAACCATCGCAGTCTTGTCGAGCGCTACCGAATTCCGGTACGCACCGCATGTGACGGGGAAGTCATCCCGCACCTGTGGGCCAAGCTAGGGCCGACGTTCCTGTCCGAGATGCGCGGAATGTTCGCTGCCGCAATCGTCGACTCCCTTGAAGAGCGCCTCTACCTCGTTCGTGATCCGTTCGGGATCAAGCCACTGTACTGGCGGGTCTTAGCCGACGGGCCGACGATCTTCGCATCCGAAGTCAAGCCACTTGCCCGTCTAATGGGCGGGCTGCACGTCAGCGGCAAGTCCATCGGCCGGTATCTACGCTTCGGGGCAATGGCGGCAGATCAGTCACCATTCGAAGAGATCATGGCTGTCCCTCCTAATAGCGTCGCCTCCTTCGATGTGGACGGCCGGGTGACGATCAGTCCGATCATGACCGAAGGTCCGCTCGCAACGATGGACATGCCCAAGGACCTGGGCCTGGCCCTCACCGAGTCCATCGACCTGCATCTCACCGCCGACGTGCCCACCGCGCTGCTCTTGTCCGCTGGCGTCGACTCCGCTGCGATCGCGGCTATCGGCCAGCGTCTTGGCCGAAGACTCGACTGTCTTACCATCGCTACCGAGGATGCTGGTGACGAGAGCCGTGAGGCGGCGCAAACAGCACGACATTACGGACATCGCTTCCAACGGATTCCCGCAGCATTGGAAAGCCAAGATGTTGACAAGTTCTTTTCGGCGATGCAACGCCCGAGCATCGATGGGCTGAATACCTACCTCGTCTCCAAGGCCGTCCATGAGGCAGGGTTCAAAGTTGCTCTGTCAGGCTTGGGCGGAGACGAGGCTATCGGAGGCTATAAGGATTTCGGTTTCCTGAGGTTCTTGCCTGCCTTAAGGATCGCGAGGCAAATGCCGAAGCCGGTAATCGGAATCAGTGCCTGGGCGATAGCCCGCCTAGGTATTGCTAGAGAGGTTAAGGCCAAACGGCTCCTGAGCGCGGGCGGCCCTCGAGATGGCTGGGGTTTGTCGCTCCTGCAGCGCGAAGTTCTGGGGACGACGATCGTGAGGGAACTTACCGGGCTAAGCACCGGCGATGAGGGCGCTTCGGCGATTGTCAGGGCTGGAGACGCCCCTGCGTCTTTCGGCGCAATGGTCGCCGCAGAGGTTGCCCTCTACCTACAAGCGACTCTACTACCTGACGCTGACGCCTTCTCGATGACATCGTCCGTGGAATTGCGTGTCCCATTCGTCGACATTCAGGTGTTCGCGGCCGCGCTCGCCCTCGCCGCAGATGATACGAGAGGTCCCGGCAAGGCGATCATTGGCGCGTCGCTGAACGACATTTATCTCGAGAGGCTCGCGGCTCGTCGCAAGAGCGGTTTCGGCCTGCCTATGCACGGGTGGATGACTGGTCTGTTGGCCCCTGTAATCCGGGCAGCTGAAGAACCCGATGCGCCCGTCTGGTCAGTCGTAGATCGGATGGCGGCACAGCGAGGAGGCCTGATTCCCCTGATGGGGCGTGAACGGTGGGCCGAAGCGTGGATAATCGCAGTATTGAATGCCTGGCTCGGTACGATATACCACTAAGGACCCTATGGCTGCTTCATACCAGAATCGGGTTAATGCTGAGCAAGAATCCGGCGTGGCCAGCCGGTTGCTGCTGCTGGCCCCATCACGCGGGCTTGGTGGTGGAATCGAACGGTATATGGAAACACTGGAATGGGCTATGGCTGCACAGGGGGCTACCTGCCAGCGGGTTGACTTGCCCCGAGCGGGGGTCCGCGGCCATAAGGCGATGCTGGAGGACGGACGGACGGTGCTGCGCGCGAGCCCGGAGCCCGTCCGCCTCGTCGTCGGTCACATGGCCCTGCTGCCGGCAGCAACGCTTCTCGCCCGTGAGCCGAGCGTCTGCGGCATCTGGGTCGTGTGCCACGGCTGCGAGGTTTGGAGTGCACGGCTCCGGCTCCGCCGAAGGCTCGAACGCGCGCTGATGCGGCGGCCGGATGTGCACGCGATCGCAGTCAGCAGCTTCACCGCCGGCGCCCTCGCGGCCGACTGCCACGCTACGATCCTGCCGCCCGGCTTGTCCCAGTCGTGGTTTGAGACGCTGGTCGCCGCGTCCTCCGCCCGATCCTCCGCCGCGCCTATGGCGTCCGGCGTCCATGTGGCCACCGCGTTTCGTCTTCCGGCCTGGCGTGAGAAGGGCCTCCCTCAGCTCATCGACGCCGTATCCTCTCTGGGGCGGCCGGACGTATGGCTCACCATCTGCGGTGGCGGCCAGCCTCCGCCGGATCTCCTGCGCATTGTCGCCGGCCATAGCTGGTGCACCCTGCGAGTCGGTCTCAGCGACAGCGAACTGGCCAGGGAGCTTGCCGCCGCCGACCTTTTCGTCCTGGCCACCCGGACCAACGCGTCCTTTTCGGGCGAAGGCTTCGGGCTGGTGCTGCTCGAATCGCAGGTCGCAGGCACTCCGGTGATCGCTCCCGCCTATGGGGGATCCGCGGATGCATACGTCGAGGGAATCACCGGCCTAGCCCCGGCGGACGAGACGGCCGAGGCGCTAGCCCGGGTTCTGGGCGACATGGCGGCGGACCCGGCCCGGCTCGCCTGGATGGGAAAGCGCGCAGCGGACTGGGCACGTGAATCATTCGCTCCTGAGCGCTACGCGGAGCTCGTCGCCAGGAAGCTGCTCTAGGCAGGGTCTACCGCTTGCGCCAGAAAACTCCGCTGCCGTCTATCTCAGTTATGCCAGCCTGTATTCCGTGCTTCTCCCTGTAATCCGTCACTGCCTGACGGCATGCCTTTATAGCGTGATAGTCATCAATGATGCAGAACGCGCCTACGGACAGTCGCGGATATAGCGCATCGAGCGCCTGAATGGTTGATTCGTAAAGATCGCCGTCTAGTCGCAGCAGCGAGATGCGGTCAATCGGCGCCGACGGGAGGGTATCTTTGAACCAGCCTTGGAGGAACTGAACCCGGTCATCGAGCAGGCCGTAGCGCCTGAAGTTAGCTTTTACGGATTCCTCCGTCACGGCCAGCACATCTGCGCTGAGATCTAGCCGGAGATTCTCGTCTGCGATGTAGTTTTCCTGGTCCGGTGGCGGCACACCCTCGAATGAGTCGGCCAGCCATACGCGGCGCTTTTCGTCTCCGTGGACAGCTAGGACCGCCCGCATGAGAATGCACGCGCCGCCACGCCAGACACCGCATTCTACTAGATCGCCTGGTATGTCTTCGGCTAGGACCATCTCGGTGCAGTGTTGAAGACTGGTGAGCCTCTGCATGCCAATCATCGTCTCTGCCGCGGCAGGCCAGTCCAGGCCTAGGTTTCGCTTGTGCTCATCAAATGCCATCGAGCGTACAACCCTGATGTTGCGCCGGGCCAGGGCGTTGAGCGCGCGCCTGATGATTGGATGATTGGTGGCGCGTATCGTGGCCAACTCATCTTCGCCATACCTGGTAAGGTAGTTTCGTAGCAGGTCAAGATACATATTCCGAACGTCTAATGTAGTATTCATTCTTCAACTCACCCTAACGTCGTAGTGCCGGTCACCCGGAGATTTCGAGCCGGCGAACCTCTTCCTGGGTTATAGAAATATTGACATTGCGCCTTCCACTGGGAGAACGCGGCTCTCTTGGGCCGCTGCCTCGGGCGTGCGCAGGCAGGTGCAGCAGGCGCCGAAGCATCACGGTGGTCGTGATTCCGTACGAGACCGTCGAGGCTATGGCAGCGGCGTAGACACCGAGGAAAGGCAGAAGTGCGAACAACAGGGCAACCGTGAAAACGACGGCTAGGCCCTGAGCCCAAGCTACGACAGCAGGATGGCTTCGCCCCCGCAGCAGGTTTCCGATGACTTGTCCGCAGCTCAAGAAAACGCCGCCCGGGATGAGTATCCAGATCAGCGGAACAGCCCCTCGATAGGCAGCGCCGAAGACCAGCGGCACGAGCCAGGGGGCAGTGACCCCGAGCGGCACGAGCACGGCCAAGGTCAAGCCGGCACTGCTCAATATCGCGAGCCGCTGCAGACGGCGGGTCGCGGCGGTCGCCTCGCGCTCCGCGGCGAGTCGCGGGAACGCCACGTAGCCGATCGCCGACACTGCCGTGAGGGGAAGCCAGGTGAGCGAGACCGCAATCGCATACCGGCCGAGGTCGGCTGGCGGCACAGTCAGAGACAGGACCAGCTGATCAAGTCGTTCGTTTAGGGCCGCCGGCGTGAGGGCGGCTATCTGGGCCGCACCGTACGTTGCGAGCGGCCGCACCAGCGCCGGGCATGTGCGGCCGGGAACCAGGCCGACGCGTCGGCACGACCAGTAGGCCCACACCAGCTGCATCAGCAGCGACACGCCGAGAACCAGGATGGCCGCGTCCAGCGTAAGCAATCCAAGCCGCCATAGCACCACGGTGGCGGCCAGGCCGATCACCGGCTGGACCGTACACGAGACGTTCCACCGGGAAATGTCTCGGGCCTGCAACGAGTACGTGTAGCTAGCGCCCACGAGCGAAATGATCGATGCGCCGAACGCGATTCGGTAGCCCGATGACACCGCGGTGCTTCCGTGCGCGAGCAACGGCGCCAGCAGCATGCCCGCGCCAAGGGCGACGAGTCCCGTTACCAGCATCATCGAACGTGACGTCGCGACGTACTCGCGAGCCCGCGACGGGTCGCGCGCCACGTAGAAGCACAGCGCCGCCGGTTGTCCCATTCCGCCGGCCATGAGAAGGACGGCGAACCAGGCCGTGATAGCGGCGTACTCGCCGCGCACCGTCGGGCCAACCGCACGCGCGATAATGACCCCGCCAAGTCCCGCGGAGAGCGTTCCCACGGTGTTGTAGCCAGCGGTGCGCATGACCGTCCTGGCGAATCCGGGTCGTCGAAGAGCTTGCAGAAGTAGGCGCAGTCGGCCAGTCCCGGGGTGCTCGGCTGCACGCACGGCGTCGCCGACAAGTGAACCGGCAACAGGGCGCGGCCGTGGCCGTTCGGGTTTGCGGCGATCGCGGACGGTGGCCCGATGTAAGCCTGGCCGATGTCGGGCCGCCCTAGGAGATCTCGCGTCTCGCGCGCGGCTCATATAGCCGGGCCGCGGTGGCGAACCCGGGCAGTGGCTCGGTCCATTATGATCCGATCAAACCTTTTGGCTTCGGTGCCGTAAATCGCCGGATTCGTGACGAACTCCTTCTCAATGGCGGTCACGCAGCGATATTATTCGGTGACCTACTGCGATAGGGCTCTTTCGGCGAAGATCCCCAAGTGCCTAGGCGCGTTGCCTTGGGCATGGCACTATCCTGTTAGGAGCATCGGTAGGCATTGCCCGGTTATTGCCTTCATGGGCGATCGGCGGCCTGATGATAGTACAACGCCACGGCAAAGGTGCCAGTAGGCTCGCTAGCGAACCAGTTAAGCAGACCGCTGCCGACTCAGGTACCAGATACCGGATGAAAGATCCGCAAAAGATGCTGCCAAGCTCATCTGTGCGCGCGGAGTGCAATTCCGATTGGCCCAATGCCGACGTGTCCGACTGCGAAAGGCGCTTGAAGAGGTGAGTAACAATTCTAGCACCGCGGTCATTGTTCACTGGGGTGACCCGCGTCCTACAGTTGATGTAGCCCTGCGCTATCGTCAGGAAGGCCTCTTTTCCAAGGTGGTCATTGTCGCCAACGATCTCATGGATTGCCCTGACGAACTCAGCGGCACCGATGTTTCTTGGGTCGTCCCGCCACGAAATCTCGGATTCGGAAGTGGTTGCAACTTTGGAGCTTCGAGATTTCCGGCGAGAAAGTATGCGTTCCTGAATGCGGATGTTGCCTTCCATTCAAGCGCCGTTTCACTGTGTATGGACGCGCTGGACATCCCAGGAGTCGGCATCTGTGCGCCCGCCCTGTACTTCCCCGATGGAAACCTTCAGTCGGCCTGCGGCTCGGTGTCCAAAACATTGAAGATCCCGCGGCCTGACAACGCGCCCAGTCAACCGATCAGCGAATGTGACTGGGTAACGGGAGCCAGTCTTTTCTGCCGACAGGAGGTATTTGAGTCGATCGGATTTGACGGCAGCTACTTCCTTAGCTACGAAGATCTTGATATCGCATACCGCGCCAAACTGGCCGGCTGGAAAGTGGTTGTCGTATCGGCTGCGACTGCTACCCATCCCTCGAGAACAACATTGAATGGTGCGCGTCCTATTTATTACGGCATTCGTAATCCGATTTGGTTCTCACGGAGATACGGTACGTTTCTGGGCAGCGTGGCCACGACCTTTTATGTAGTTCGCAAAGTACCCCGAGTAATGATGGCCGACATCGCCAAGCGTCGATCACCCCATACTCGCCTGATGTATCACGGTCTTTTAGCAGGATGGGGTTCGCTGCCCACGACGAAGGAGCCGCTCCCCGATGAGCCGGTTCCTTCGCGCTGGATTGAGTGGGAAAGTAGTTAGGTCAAGCGACTATCCTCAATCAGTATTGGCAAGGCCTTGATAGCAGAGGCATCAGCCTGATATTCGTGGCGATATGTCGGAGACGGCAGCGGCCGAGCTTCAGGATTTACTTGAATCATGAGTACCTGGTTCGTCCGATCACCCAGATGTGCGGTCACAAGAACACCGATTATCAGCCAGCGCAGTGTCGAAGCACGATTGGCTGTCAGAGAAGGGATACCGAGCGACGCTCCGATTGCAAGCGCTACAGCCGAGCCTGCGAGATGCCACTCGGGCACTTCCATGAGCCGTCGAAGCTGCAGCCATCGGAAGGCAAGCATTGCCAAGCCCGAAGCAACTAGGAGCACGCCGAGCACGCCCGACAGAATTAGTGTTTGGATCCACAGGGAATCATAAGGCACGTTGAGTCCGCCACTGCCGAAACCTGCCCACGGACTGAATCGCAGTACATCGCTCACGACGGGTACCCCACCACCCGCGGTTCCATACCTGCCCGCAGTATATTCGGCAGCGATCGAGTTACCGGGACGCAAAAGGCGTACCAGGCCTGCGACCTCTGGTTGCCATCCAGGCAGTATCCCGGTTGACCCTGCAAGCCCCAGCCCGGCCGTGGTACATACTGCGGTGAACAAGACCTTGATGCGAGCCGAGTCCCGTAGGACGGTAATCATCGCAAGCGGAACAGCGCCCAATAGAAACACCTTGGACAGAGTCAATACTCCTCCGACAACCAGCAATATGGCGGTGAGGGTAACCAAGCGGGCAGAACAGATGACCCTACGGCGGGCCATCCAGGTTAGAAAGAATATGGCCAGTCCGTAGGCGATCCCGGCCTCGGCCGGTTGATCGAATATTCCTGTAAACCGGTTGTCTCCAGCGGCATTGGCCGCCACGGAGCCGATCGATGGCGCAGCGACCCAGAAATGCGGGAGGAAGCCTACTATGGCTGCCGTCTTCGCACGGAGTTGTAATACCTCGATCACGGTATTCACGCACATCCCCGCAACGGCGACCGGGGCTACGGCGCGGATCAGCGAGATGGAATCTGTCCGGATCGTCCAGAACCAGGTGAGGGTCATTAGAGCGACAGGCAGCAGGCAATCGGCCAGCGCATGAGAGGGCGGCTGGGACCCATAGAAGCCTGGATCGAAGGCTCGGAACGCTGTGGCGATCAGCATGATCGTGTACATCCCGATCCAGGCCGTCAGCATCGGCGCGGGAGCGAACTGACGAGATTGCGCAATGCGAGGCCAGCCGACGACGAGGACCAAAACGAAAGAAGCGAAGACCACGACCTGCTCGGTTCGCGCACTTCCTGTGACATAGGGACCGAAGACCGACAGGCACGTTATGCGGGCCCACCATAAATCGCGCCGGAGGGCGGGCCGTTGGCTTCTCGAAATCTCAGCCATATCGTGTCGTCACCGAACGTCCGGCTGGATGAATTTCCGAGCTATTTCCGGTCAGTCCTGATCCGCTATCGTATTCGTATTCGGTGTTACGGCCGGGTTCGGGGTGCTGATCCGCATCGGCCTGCGCATGTGTGCGTACTCGACTGAGCAATTGAACAATTACAAGAGCCGCAGCCCACGAGGCGCAGCCTTGAAGGAAGCCGGCCAGCATGTCCGGATAAGGCTCTTCGACAAGCAAGCAGGTCTGCGCGATCACCCCGAGTAAGGCGAATGCCCATGGACCTCGACGGCGCACGGCCATGCCGGCTATGAGGGCGGAGAGCCCAGAGTACAGGACGAGGCCGTTCCATCCATTGATGATGTAGGCATCACCGAACGTGGTCGCGGTATCTGAACTGGTAGCCGAGCCTCCCACAGCCACGCTCAGATGTTCTCCTGTGTTAAGCGTCCCCCGGCTCTGGTCAAAGGCGCGTGGAACCAGTCCGAACAGGAGCAGTGTTGGCAGGCTGGGCGGGTTGATGCCCCTCGCAGGGATCGTCGGGAAGTCTTCGACCTGAGCCATCTCACGGTCCAGCCTGAGCCGGTCGCCGTAGTTGAGCTTCTGTCCAGGCTGGGCGATCGGGCTTATGGCGTTGCGTTCCTGGGATTTGAGGTTGTATAGAGCGGGCAGCACAATTGGTATTGCGAAAAGCGCAACAACCACCCAGCGCCACTTAATGAAGCCTAGTACCACGGCCAAGAACGTCACAACAAAGAAATAGGACACCACGCTACTAAGGATGGCGTCTTTCAGGCTTACGGCGAGCTCAAGGGCAAATCCGGTCAGAATGACGCGCCAAGCTCGCGCACGACTGATCGCTCCGTGCGCTGCCTGAGCCATGACGAGCACAGTGCCGATGATTACCCAGCCGGTCAGTGGAGTGAACAGGGCTGCGATGTGGGACGGATTGGCCTGGGTCGTTTGGTTCGCGTACGCAACGCCGCTCGTTACAGCACCGCCAATAGCCGCGAGCCAGCCGACGCGCACGATCCAGATCGCGGACGCCGGAGATATCGCAATAGGTCTGACGTCTCGCCGTGCGAGCGGAGCCCTGATCGCCTCAACAACAAACGCCGTCCCAACGCCTACCGCACATATCATGAGAATGAGGCCAAATGGGTGGGTATCATGAGTAACGGCAGGAAAGACGACAAGCGCGCCGTATTGGAGACCGAACAGGATGGTGACGGGGAATATCTCCGTTGTCAGCCGAGGCTTGCTCGTCGGCCATGCCGTCATCAGGCTCACCCTAAGAGCTTATCTTGGCAGCTCATATGTCTTGCCAAATCATATGCGAATGATGACGCCGGATTCTGGCCGGAGAGAGAGGCAGAGTTCAATTCCTTACTCATCGGCAGCATTGGTTCGCAGGCCGGCCACGATGGCCTCATGCCAGGCGTGGAAGGCGCAGAAGCGCAGTCCGGCGCGACCGTCCAAGAGGCCGAGTCGCAGGACGTACATGTAGCCGAACAGCGCGAGTGGTTTGGCCGGCACGGTGGGGAAGATCACTTCTTTCAGCACGGTCCGGGCCAGAGGACGGGTGCCGTCGCGTGAGCGCACGGACCGCAGGCGATCGCCCAGGGGAGATCGGTCATTGCGGCGCTTGGCTTCGAGTTCGGCGTAGCCGACGTGCTTCCGAAGCCAGGCGGCGAGGCCCTTGCGGTCCTCATCCACGAGGTCATGGGCCAGACGCTCAACGGACCCGTCGACGCACATCGTCTCGCCGACGATGCTGCCGTCGAACTTGGCGTAACGCCGGTCGACCAGCCGGACCAGCCAAGAACCTCGGTACCAGCCGCAGTGGCGGATCCAGGTTCCCTGGAACACGAGCCGGCGCCGCTGCGCGAACGCCGAACAGGTGGGAGCACGAAGGCGCCCGGCGATCTCTCCCGCGAGCTGGGGCGAGACCCATTCGTCGGCGTCGACGAAATACACCCAGTCGTGCCGGAGCAGCTCGTGACGCAGGGCGTACTCACGCTGAGCGGAGAAGCCGAGCCAGGGCTGCTCCAGCACGTCCGCGCCCAGGCTGCGCGCGATCGGCACGGTCTGGTCGGCCGAACCTGAATCGACGACAACGACCTGATCCGCCCAGGCGACCGAGGCGAGGCAGAAGCGGATGTTCCGCTCCTCGTCGCGGGTCAGGATCACGACGCTGGCCGGGACGCTGCCCCGGGCGGGCGGGTCCTCCTGGCCGTACGGGCGCAGGCCGAGCCTGGTCACGGCCGCGGTCCCAGCAGCCAGCCGAAGTAGGCTCCGGGATCGAACGGCGCGGGGTCGGGCGTCACCTCGGCGGTCAGGGCTCGTTCAACGGCGCGGCGCAGCGTGGTCAGATCGCCCGTGCTGAAGGCGCACAGAGCCGGTCCTGCCACCTCGCGGTTCTGGTCGGTGTCAAGCGCGATAACGGGCTGCCCGTGCACGCGTGCCTCGGCCAGGGGGTAGCCGAACGACTCGATCGCGGTGGGGAAGTAGATGGCCTGGGTGCGGGCCCACAGCTCGCGCAGGGCATGGTGCTCGAGGCGCCCGACCACATGGATCCTCCGGTGGCGGGCCAGGGTATCCGGCACCTCGTCCCGGTCGGCGGTCACGTGCAGCCGCACGGCCGGGTCGGCGACGTCGTCGATGGCGGTGAGCAGGTCAGCGATCCGATCCAGCATGCCCTTGTGCGGCGAGAACAGCACCGGGCACAGGATGCCCGGCTCGCGGGGCAGACGGGGAATGGAGTCGGCCGACACCGGGTGATGCCGGACGACGACGCGGCCAGCCAGGGCTGGCCGGGTCTGGATGACGCGCTCGGCCATGCCCTGCGACGGCACCACCAGGACATCCGCCCGCCGGGCGGCCAGGTGCACGACCGCCGCCCGGCGCTGATTCGCGGCGCGCTGGGCCGGCTCGAGCGCCGCTTCCTCGTCCTCGGTCAGGAAGTCCAGGGGATTGCGCAGCAGAGCCCAGCGCTCGCTGCCCGGGGTGACAAAACTTACGTTGTTGAGCGCGATCCGGCGCCCCTTAACCGGGACGGGGACCTCACGCCGGAGCAGCCAGGCGGGGTCAACCTGTCGCGTCGCTCCGATAATGCGCACGTCCTTGCGGCCGGTGTGCGCCAGGTACCTGTGCAGTTCCACCTTGAACCGTGCGGCCCCGCCAACCTGGCCGCCGGCCGCGTCCACGAGAACCGCCGGAAGCAAAAGCAACACCTCGTCTCATTCCGCGCGCGATGAGTGCGAGCGGGTCCGCCCGCTAGATCCCGTCGTCGTCGGCCGCCGACGCGGCCTGGATGGTGGCGTGGCTGGTGGCCAGCATTGCCCTGGTCGGCAGCGTCAAGCTGCCGTTGATCGCCTGCTTGAACGCGTAGGCACAGGCACGGTGGCCCTTGTCCTGGCGTCCCCGCCAGATGGTCCGGCCGTCCAGCTTCGCGTAACGGAAATCGTTGATGACCAGCCGGCGCGAGCCGGATGTGACCTCGATCCATTCCTTGCCCGCGGCGGGCAGCGCGCTGCCGTAGCAGATCGTGGCCAGGGAGCCGTCGGCGAACCGCAGCGACACGATGGCGTCGTTGCCGGGGACGACGCGGCCGTCGGCGCCGTTGCGGCCGTGGCCGTCGCCGGCCAGCACGGACACGGTCTCCTCGATGTCGGCGCCGATCAGGGTCTGGGCGGTGTCAATGAAATGGCAGACCTCGCCGAGGATCCGGCCGCCCTGGCGCCGGTCGGTGTACCAGTGGCCGTCGGGGACCGGCCCGGCGGCCACCCGGTACACGAGGAACTTCGGCGAGTTCATCTCGGCCAGCCAGTTCGTGGCGGCCATCACGGCGGGGGACCAGCGGCGGTTGAACCCGATCATGAGCTGCCGCCCGGAGGCCTCCCAGGCGGCCTCGATTTCCCCGAGTTCCTCCATGGTGAGCGCGACCGGCTTCTCGCACCACACGTGCCGCCCGTCCTTCAAGGCCAGCCTCGTGAGCTCGGCGTGAGTGGCGTGCGGGGTGGCGACCACCACGATCCCGACCTCGGGATCGTCGATGACGGGAAAGGCGCTGGATACCGCCTTCTCGATGCCGAAGCGCTCTGCCGCCCGGCGCGCGCTGATCCCGCTCGCCGAGGTCACGGCGACGAAGCGCTTGAATCCGGCCCGGCGGAACGCGGGTAGCAGCGTCCCGGTCGAGAATGCCCCGGCGCCGATCCAGCCGATCCCCGAAGCTGAGGAATCCGGCGGCGAGTCGGCAGACGAGGCGCGCCGCTGGATCACGACCGGAGCGTCCTCGGTCGGCTTCACCGGATAGCTGAGCTGGATGGCCAGATAGGGCTCGGCTCGCTTCTCGATGAGCTCGTACGCGGAGGGGGCATCGCCGATGTCGAAGCGATGGGTGACGAGGTCGGATACCTGAAGCCGTCCGGCGGCCAGGAGGTCGAGTACCGCCTCGAAGTTCCTGCCCTCGGTCCAGCGCACCTGGCCGACCGGGTAGTCGACCCCCCAAGCCTCGTACGACGGGTCGTAGCGGCCGGGCCCGTAGGAGCGCGCGAAGCGCAGCGAGAGTTCCCGCTCGTAGAACGGGGTCCGGTCGAGATGCAGGCCTACGTCGCCGACGATCACGACGGCCGCGTGATCACGGCACAGCGCCGGAGCCCGGGTGACCGGAGCTGACGAACTGGTGGCCGCGCATATCAGCACGGCGTCGGCGCCCCGCCCGCGCGACCACGACAGCACGTGCTCCGTGGTGCTGTCGCCCAGCTCGTTGACGGCCTGGAAGCCGGACCTGCCGGCGACGACGCGCGCGTGCGGCGCCGGGTCGATGCCGACCACGTCGCAGCCGGCGGCGACGGCCAGCCGGCCGGCCAGCTGGCCGACCAGGCCCAGCCCGATGACGACCACCTTGGCGCCCGGGCCGACGTCGGCCAGGCGAAGGCCATGCAGCGCGATCGACGCCATGGTGACGAACGCGGCGTCCGTGGCGGGCACGCCGTCCGGAACGGCGGCGCACAGCAGCCCCGGAACCGCCTGGAACTCGGCGTGGTTGGCCTTTCCTGCGCCGCCAGTGGCCACCAGCTGGCCGGGCCGCAGGCCGCCGACCGCGGAACCGATCTCGATCACCTGACCCGCGGCGGAATAGCCCAGCGGGAGGTCCTCGGCCAGGCGGCCGCGGACGGTGTGCGCGGTGGCGGCGATTCCCTCGGCCCGCGCCTTGCGTACCACCTGGCGCACCAGGTCAGGCCGGGCCCGCGCCTTGGCCAGGAGACTGGACTGGGCCAAAGCGGTGACCGCGCTCTCGGTTCCCGGTGAGATCACCGAGGCGAACGTGCGCACCAGGACCTCGGTCGACGCCATGGCGGGGCGGGGTACGTCGAGCAAGGTCACGGGTCCGCCGTTGAGGGGCTGGACGACACTCTTCACGCTGGCCTCCGGGTTTCGGCGGGGATACGGCGCCAGCACGTGCTGATCCGCACCGGCAGGGGGGCGTCGATCCGGCAGGTCAGCACCGGAGCGACGGTCGTGCGCTGGAATCCCATCGCCACCATGCCGGCCTCGACGTCGAGCCGTGACGCTGGCGACGTGCTCAGCTGCACGGTGAACTCGCCGGCCGCGGTCTCGACCAGCGCCCCGTCCTGGCGCAGCCGAACCAGTGATCCCGGGGCCAGGTGCCAGCGGACGGCGACCGCGTGGCGGCCGCGGCCGGTTATCTCGTCATCCACGCGCAGGTCGGCGCCGGTCAGCCGCCAGAGGCGACGGTGCACCGGCCGGCCTGGAAGCCGCCGGTATCCGTCGTGCTCGGCCGCCACCGTCACGCCGTCCGCATCGCAGTCCGCGGTCACATCCCGGACCCGCGCTCGGCGGCCCGCCCGGAACGCCCCCCAGACTTCGGTTGAGTCGACGCCGTCAAGCTCCACGGTGTTGTGCGCGGCGGTGGATCGCTCGTAACGGCGCACGGGGCCCGCCGCGTAGGTCGAGGTTCCGGTATCAACGAGCAGCGGCGCGCCGTCGGCAAACAGCAGGCAGCCCAGCGTGTCGGCGTGAGCGTGGGCCGGCAGTTCGTCCGGGCACGGCGCGCCGACGTCGGCGAGCAGATGCCACTTCCCGGCGGTCGCCCGGACCAGCCCCGAATCCGCGAGCGACACCAGCGGGCCGCCCGGCCGGGGGCCTGGCCGCAGCGCGGCAATCACGGCGTGCGGGACCGGGTAACCGTCATTGAGCAGCGGCAGTTCTCCGTCCAGGGTCAGCACCGCCCCGAGCCAGCCGCGCATGTGCTCGATCGCTCGCACCACGTCCGGGCTTGGCGTCCTGCCGGCCCGGCTGAGCAGCTCCGCCACGTCGATAAGGTCGGCGAGCACCTGACAGTGGTAGGCCGGGGCGCGCTCGTAGTGACCCCCGTCGGCCAGCACCTGGACCACCAGCTGGTCGTCCAGCCGGTGCAGCGCCCTGGCCAGCATGCGTTCCTCGCCGAGGAACAGCCCAAGGCCGGCCAGCGCCTTGAGATCCTTGATCAGGTGGTTGCCGCCCACGTCGGTCTCGAGGTGCCGGCGCAGGAACCCGGCATGTGCCCCGAGCTCGCGCAGGAAGGCTGGCTCCAGGTCGCTGCCGGCGACCAGGTCGCGGTACAGGCCGCACCATGACCACGCCCGCAAGGCGGCCGGGTAGGGCAGCCAGGCGTCGCCCCGCCCGAAGTCGCATGACGTCTGCCAGGACCGCCACAGGCGCGCGAACACCGCCCGGGCGGCGCCGCGGTCGGTCTCGGCGGCCAGGCCCCAGGCCCAATCCCAGTAGTGGAGGTGAAACCGCCACAGCTGCGGGGCGTCGGCGTGCTGCCACCCGGCGGGCTCACCGAGGGTCCTGCTCGTGCCGAGCAATCTCATCGTGCCGGAATCCAGCTCGGCCAGGCCGGGCCAGCGCTGCGGGGCCAGGGCGTCGAGCGGCGTAAACGCCGTCGGCCAGCCGGACGCTGCGGCCGGGGCGGCGCCGGCCAGCAGCCGCTGCGCCAGCCGCGGCCAGCGGCTCAGCGCGGCGCGCTGAGTACGCAGCCTCGCCCGGTGCGCCACCTGAGCCGGTTGCAGATGCGCCGCGGTCCGGCCGAGCAGCGCGAGTTCCTCGCCCGTCACGCCGTGTTCCCCGCGCGCTTCCGGCGCTCCTGAAGCCCCCGGTGCTGGCTCACGCGGCCAACCCCATCGCCCGCGCCTCGGCGCGAATGCCTTCGGCAAAGGAGCGGGGCGCATAGCCGAGGTCGCGAGCCGCATCGTCGATCGCGAACGCCTTGTCCTCGGCGAGGCGGCGTAGCTGCTCCACGCGGATCCGCGGATTCTTGCTGAACAGCTCGTAGCCTCGCGCCGCGGCAACGACCGGGAATAGCGGCACCGGTACGAACCGGGTGCGGCTCGCCACCGCGAGGCTCGCGGTCCGCAGGAGCTCGGTGAAGGTGAGCGGCTCGGGCCCGGCGACGTTATAGATGTGTCCGGCCGCGGCCGGGCGCTCGGCCGCGGCCAGCACGGCGTCCGCCACGTCGGCCGCGTGCACGGGCTGCTGCAGGTGGCCGGCGCCGGGCACCGGCAGTACCGGAGCCCGGCGCAGCAGCGGAAGCAGCCGGGACAGGTTCCGGTCGCCCGGATTCCCGTAGATCATGGTCGGCCGCACGATCGTCCAGTTCAGGCCGGACGCGGCGATCCGCTGCTCGGCGGCGAGCCGCACCCGCTTGGAGCTGGCCGGCAGCGTGGTGGTGACCGCGGTGGTGGAAACGAACACGGCGCGGCCGATGCCCGCCCGCTCGGCCCCGGCGACGATGGCCGGAGCGTGCCCGAAGCCCAGCGACGCCAGGTTGACCAGGACATCACAACGCCCGGCCGCGAACGCCCCGGTCAGCGACGGCGGATCGTTGAGGTCTCCGCGCACCGTCAGCGCGCCCAATGCGGTGACCGCGGCGGCCGCGGTCTCGCTGCGGGTCAGTGCCACCGCCAGGTGCCCGCGCCTGGCCATCTCGCGCAGTACGTATCCGCCGAGGAAGCCGCTGCCCCCGGTCACCATCATCCTCATCGGCGACCGCCGGGCGTCTCAAGGATCTTGCGATACTCCCGGGCGAGTTCGGCGCGGTCGAAGAACCGGGCCACGTAGGCCCGTCCCTGCCGCCCCATCGCGGCGCGGCGGGCCGGGTCCGCGGCGAGCGCGGCGATGGCCTCGGCCAGCGCTGCGCTGTCCTCCGGAGGCACGACGACCGCGCCCGCCTCACGCAGGATCTGCCCCGCCTCTCCGGTCACCGATCCGATGACCGGCTTCGCCGCGGCGAGGAACTCGAACATTTTCGACGGGATGAAGGTCGCGAACAGCGGCACGTCCCGCAGCGGAACCAGGCAGATGTCGGCCGCCTCCAGCAGGCCGGGAACCTCGTCCGGCGGCACCGCCGGCGCCAGCGTGACGTTGTCCAGCCCGAGATCGGCCACGCGCTGCTGCAGGCGAGGCTTGTCGGCGCCGCCGCCGACAAACGCGAAGTGCACCGGCTGGCCCGCCAGCCGCGCCGCGGCGTCGGCCACGGCAGGAAGCGCGTGCGAGATCCCGTGTGTGCCCGCGTACAGGACGAGGCAGTCATGCGGCCGTGCGCCGAGGCGGGCCCGGGCCGGTTCGACGGCCGGGGAGTGACTCCGGCGGAAACGGGTCAGCGAGACGCCGTTGCGGATCGTGTGTACCTTCTCGGCCGGCACGCCGCGGCTGATGAGGTTGGCCCGGAACCCGTCACTGACGACGACGACCTGATCGGCGGCGGCGTAGGCGGCCAGTTCGAGCCGCTCCAGCAGGCCAATCACCCGGCGGTTGGTCAGCACGCCGAGTTCGACGAAGATCGCCGGCCACAGGTCGCGCACCTCGATCACCAGCCGGGCCCGGCGCAGCCGGGCCAGCACCCATGCGGATGCGATGGAGAAGAACGTGGGCGAGGAGACGACAACGGTATCGGCGCGGCCGCAGGCGAGGCCGCCCAGCAGCACGCTGCTGATCATGAAGCTGAGGTGGCAGAGCGTCTTGCGCGCCACGCCCTCATTGGGCGTTGCGTACAGCCAGGTGCGCACCACCCGGTAGCCGTCTCGCCGTTCGCGGCGCAGGATCGCCCGGCGGTACTCGGGCGGGAGGACACCGGTCGGATGGTTCGGCATGCCGGTCAGCACCGTCACGCGGTCCCCGCCCGCGGACCAGGCGGAGGCGAGCGCGGACAAGCGGGCTTGCGGCGCGCCCGCCTCGGGCGGGAAGTAGTGGGTGACCAGGAGAATGCGTCGCTGGGGGGTGACTGGCATGGGTCACGTGACCTCGGCCAGCGGCCTGGCTCGCCCGAGGAGAGCGGGGGAGCACAGGTACGCCCCGAGTAACAACAGCGCGATCAGGTCGGCGAGCATACGCAGGCCCTGGTGACCGGTGAGGCTGGCCGCGCCGAGCGCGCAGACCGCGGCGGTCACGGCGGCCGTGGTCACCGTCACCCGCTGATGCGACCAGCCCACGTCGCACAGCTGCTGGTAGGTGTGCGTCCGGTGGGCTTCGAAGACGCGTTCGCCGGCCCGGATGCGCCGCTGCAGCGTCCAGGCGGTGTCGGCCAGGTACAGGCTCAGCGGGGCAAGCGCGGCCTCGAGCGGGATGCCCCGCGTGACGCAATATGCCGACAGCAGCGCCAGCGCGACCCCGAGCCCGTAGCTGCCCGCGTCCCCGAGGAAGACCCGGGCGCGAAGCGCGTTCCAGGGCAGGAACGCGAGTGCGCCCGCGGCCACCGCAGCGCCGGCCGCCGTCAGGAAGTGGTCCGGCCGCAGCCAGCCGATGCAGGCGTAGGCCGCGCCTCCGATCAGCGCGTGAGCTCCGGAGATGCCGTTGACGCCATCCATGAAGTTGAACGCGTTGACGAACCCGATGATCCAGACCGTCATGACGATCACGCCGGCCACGACAACGGCGGGCGGCGCGTGCAGGTGGTCGGCCAGGACAGCCGCGATCGCGAGACTGGCCAGGCCCTGCAGCGCCAGCCGCCGCCCAGCCGGCAGCCCGGTCAGGTCGTCGGCGAAGCCGATCGCCGCGAACACCGCGACCGCCGCCGCGAACGTCATGCCCACGACGCCGTGCATCAGCAGCAGCGTCGCCAGCACGAGGCCGCCGGCGATCGGCGCGCCGCCACCGCGTGGTGTGGGAACGCTGTGCGACGACCGCGTGTTCGGCACATCGACAGCCGCCCGGCGGAGCAGTGGAATCAGCACCGGCTCAGCAACGGTGACGAAAGCGGCGCATATCAGCGCGGCGAGCACGCTCGTCAGGTCCCCTGGCACGTCGCAAGATACTAGCGGCGGAAACGACGGTGCGTAGTGTTTTGCTTACGGTAAGTGTTTAGCGTGTCACGGCCGCGGCGGAGCCGTCGCGATGAGGCTCAGAACGCGGGAGTTCGGCCGGCATCGGGGCCGGCGGAGCCGCTTTTCGTGCCGCGGCCAGCCCTTCGAATGGCCGGCTGCGCCACAGCCATACGGCAACGACGCCGTAGACGACAATGGACACGATCGCGGCGCCGTCGATGCCCAGGTAGATGATGGCGGCGGGCAGCGTCACGACGGTGAGAATGAGCCCGATGCCCTGCCCCTTGGCCGCGGTCAGCGGCTTTCCGGCCGACTTCCAGATCGCCGAAAGCATGGCACCGAGCGACAGCAGCGGTGAACTGAGGATGAGGATGAGCGCGGGCGGGACGGCCGCCGCGTAACTCGCCCCGAACACGAACGGGATGAAGAACGGCGCCAGCGCCGCCGAGGCCAGGCAGATGCCCCCAAGGATCAGCAAGGTCTTCACCACCAGGCGCCGGTAAGCGGCGCGATCGGGATTCTCCTGCTGGCTGAAGTGGGAGTACATCTGCAGTGCCGGAGCCTGGCCCAGGGCGAGGCCGGCCGAGGCGTACGTCACGGCGATCGTGTACTGACCGAGCGCGGCCGCTGGCACCATGGCCGCCAGGAAGACCTGGTCGAGTTGCTGGTTCGCGTAGGTCTGCATGGTGATCAGGTGGTTCTTCCAGCCATAGGACAGCAGGCGCCCCATCTCGGCGCGGGACGTGGCCGGCCGGCGGGCGACGCGTACCGCGAGCAGGGACCCGATGAGCACGGCGAGGTTGCCGACGAGCAGGCACAAGATCGCCGCGTTCACCGTCAGGGTGCCGACCGTCATGACGAGCAGCAGGCCCGCCAGGTAGACGATCGGGACCAGGACCCTGAGCACGTTCCATGCGGCGTACCGGGCCTGGGCCCGCAGGTGAGCCACCGAGACCTGCGTCAGCGCGTACTGCAGCGGCTGGCAGGCAAATGCCGTGAAAAGCACCTCAGATACGCCGAGCGACGGTTTCCAGAACAGGCCGAATTGGAAGGCGATGGACACAGCCGTCGCGATGCTGCCGAGACCTAATGCGATAAAGAGACTGCCCCAGATCAAATGCCCGTCCGACCGCCGCGCATCGACCCGGCCGGCGAGATAGACGATCGCCTCCTCGACTCCGAGGGTCCCCGCCACCCCGATGAAGGTCGGCCCGACCGTCGCGATCGCGTAAACGCCTCGTCCATGAGGGCCGAGTGCCCGGCCCACGATCACCCCGGCAATGGCGCCAAGTGCGACGATCGCAAGGCTGGTTGCGGAGGTCTGGCCCACCGACGGCACACCTGTGACCAGGCGATGCCGCCCGCGATGCCGGTTTCCGGCGCGAAATCGACGGATATCCAGAACGGTCTCCTTGTGCTCCGCCACTTAACTGATCTCGCGAGATCTTATCCGTACGTGCCGTGCCCTTTCGGTGATTCGTTTTCGGTGTAACATGGCAAAGCTGTAAACCAGTTAACAGACATTACGGGGACTATCGCGCGCGTTTAATTTTTTGTAGCGCAACGGGGCGGGGGACCGTTGAACGGTGATGTCGTACCAGCGCGGGCATCGGCGGACGATGCGGTGGCCAGGGGATTCTGACGCGATCCGGGTGCTGCTGGTGGCGGACGCGCAGAGCCCGACGACCTGGGGTTGGGTCGATACCGTCCGGGCCGCGGGCGTCGTGGTACTCGGGGTCGACGGCCGGCCCTGGCCCGATGACCGCCCGGCCGGGCCGGCCCGCGGCGCGCCGATCAGGCAACGGCTGCGGTCGTTCGCCAAGGCCACGCCTCGCAGGCTCGGCGTGGCGCAAAGGTCGCTGCGCCGGGTCAGGCCGATGCTGGCCTGGCTGCGGGGCCGGCGGCTGCGCCGGGTGGTGAACCAGGTGAAACCCGACCTCATTCATGGCCTGCGCGTCCCTCGCGAGGCGATGACGGCCGTGGCCGCGTGCCCTCGCGGCGTGCCGCTGGCCGTCTCGATCTGGGGCAACGACCTTACGCTGCACGCGTCGAATAGCTGGCTCACCGGGTACGCCGCGCGCCGGGTCCTCGCCCGGGCCGACCTGCTGTTCGCGGACTGTCAGCGTGACATCGACCTGGCCAGGAAGTGGGGTCTGCGGCCCGGCATCGCGACGGCGGTCCTGCCCGGCGGCGGCGGGATTGACCTGGCCGGCGTGGCCGCGGACCGGGAGTTAAGCGCGCCCCTTGAGGACATCGACGGATCCGATCACCGGCTCATTGTGAACGCCAGGGGCTGTCGTCAGTATGTGCGCAACGGCATCCTGCTCGCGGCGCTCGACCTCATGGCCGCCGACCTGGACCCCCGGGTGCGCGTGGTGTTCGTCGATGCCGCGCACGATGGGGCGCTGCGACGTTCGGTCGAGCGGCACCGGCTGGCGAGCAGGATCATCGTCACCGGTCAGCTCGCGCGGGCGGAGGTACTCGCCCTGTTCCGGCGCGCCGAGGTCAGCGTGTCAATCACCGACCATGACGGGACGCCCAACAGCCTGCTGGAGGCGATGGCGGCCGGATGCGTTCCGGTGTGCGGCGATCTCCCGTCCATCCGGGAGTGGATAGAACCGGGGTTCAACGGCTTCCTGGCTCCTTTCGATGATCCCGGGGCCGTGGCCGCTGCGCTCGGCCGCGCCCTCCGGCTCTCCGGCGCCGAACGATGCGCGCTCAGGAGGGAGAACGGCCGCGTCGTCGCCGCGCGGGCCGAGCGAGCCGCGACCGGAATGCGCGCCGTGGAAATGTACCGTCAGCTGACCGGCGCGCCGGTGAAGGTCGAGGAGGCGTCCTGAGAGAGCGTTCGAAACTTCGGACCGTAGTCCCTCGCTTACTGTAAGTTGACCGACGTGTCATACCGAGCCGAGCGCAAGTGACCGCCTTATCGAGCGCCGCCGTTGTCGGGCTCGGGTACATCGGGCTGCCGACCGCTGTATCCCTGGCCACCGGCGGGCTGGAAGTGATCGGGGTCGACGTGAACCCCGAGATCGTCGAGCGGGTCAACCGGGGCGAGACCCCGTTCGCCGAGCCGGACCTCTCCGTGGCGGTCAGCGGCGCGGTCGCGATGGGACGGCTGCGGGCGCAGCGGGAGATGCCGTCCGCCGACGCCTACGTCATCGCCGTGCCCACGCCGTTCACCGGGGACCACACGGCCGATCTGAGCTACATCACGGCGGCGGCCGAGGCGGTGGCGGACGTGCTGCACGGCGGCGAGGTCGTCGTGCTGGAATCGACGGCGCCGCCCGGCACCACCAGGAAGGTCAGCGAGCTGATCGCCGCCCGCCGCCCGGACCTGCACCTGCCGCACGTCCCCGACATCCCGCCGGACGTGCACGTCGCGCACTGCCCCGAGCGGGTGCTGCCCGGCCGGATCATGATCGAGATCGCGACCAACGACCGGGTGATCGGCGGGCTGACGCCGGCCTGCGCGGAGCGCGCCGTGGAGCTGTACCGGACGTTCTGTCATGGCGAGCTGATCGTCACCGACGCGGCCAGCGCGGAGATGGCCAAGCTGGCCGAGAACGCCTACCGGGACGTGAACATCGCCTTCGCCAACGAGCTGTCGCTGATCTGCCAGCACCTCGGGCTGGACGTCTGGGAGATCCGGCAGACGGCCAACCACCACCCGCGGGTCGACATACTCCGGCCGGGCCCGGGCGTCGGAGGCCACTGCATCGCGGTGGACCCGTGGTTCATCGTCGAAGCCGCGCCCGAGCTGGCCCGGCTCACCCGCACCGCGCGCGCGGTTAACGACCACATGCCCGCGCACACCGCCGAGCAGATCGTCGCCACCTCCCGGCGCTTCCGCGACCCGCGGATCGCCTGTCTCGGGTTGTCCTTCAAGGCCGACGTCGGTGACCTGCGCGAGAGCCCGGCGGTCGACATCGCGGCCCGGATCGCCGCCGCCCTGCCCGACGTCAAGGTCCTGGCCGTGGAGCCGCATGTCGCGTCGCTTCCGGGTCAGCTTGACGAGCTGGACAACGTGGCGCTGACCGACGTCGAGCACGCCCTCGCCGAATCCGACGTGATCGCGCTGCTGGTCGATCACAGCTGCTTTCGTTCCATCAAGAAGTCTCAGCTCGCCGGCAAGGTCGTCTACGACACGCGCGGCATGTGGGGCTAGTTTCCTCAGCGCGCGATCGCGGTTAGCAGCGCGGCGCCGCGCAGCCCCGCGTCGGGGTCGAGCAGAGCTGGCCGCAGCTCCGCGGCCGACCACGCTGGGCGCGCGCCGGCCCATCGCTCGCGCACCAGCCGGGGGAGCAGGCGCCCGGATGTCATCAGCCCGCCGCCGAGCACAATGGTGCGGGGGTCGGCGGCGGCCGTGACCGACCTCAGCGCGATCGCGAGTATGCTCGCGGCCCGCTCAAGAGCGGCGGTCGCGGCCGGGTCGCCGGCCTGGGCCGCGGCGTCCAGATCGCTGGCGTCCAGGCTCGGGTGGCTGCGACGCCGCGCCGCCAGCCACGGCGATGCCCCGGACTCGGCGAGGTCGCGGGTTTCCTGGTCCAGGACCCGGCCCGAGACCAGCTGCTCCAGGCAGCCTCGGGCGCCGCACGCACACTCGGGGCTGTCGGCGTTCATGACCATGTGCCCGAAGTCCCCGGCGGCGCCTTCACCGAGGACGAGCTGGCCATCGGCAACGATCGCCCCGCCGATGCCCGTCCCGAAGGTCAGCAGGACAACGGTGCCGGGACCGAGGCGGGCGGACTCGGCGATCGCGGCGGCCTGGGTGTCATTCACCACCACGACGGGCAGCCCGCTCTGGTCGCTGAGCCGGCGCTCGAGGTCATAAGGCTCCCGGATGCCGAGGTTCGACGCCGATTCAACACGGCCGTGCCGGGTGATTCCTGCTATTGCGACCCCGAGCCGGGCGGGCGGGCGTCCGAGCCCGGCGGCCAGGTCGTCGATCAGCTCGCACACGAGGTCACACTGCTCGCTAACGCCGTCCGGCCGCCGCCGCCGGGTCTGTACGAGCAGGTCGCCGGCCTGGGCCAGGGCGACGCGAATCCACGTCCCGCCCCAGTCCACCGCGGCAACGGTGTCGCCGCCGACCACGTTCAACTCGAAGCGAGCTCGAAGATGCGGCGCGGGTTGTCGACCAGGAAGCGCCTGCTGACCTCGTCGGGCACGCCCAGCTTGGCCAGGCGCGGCAGGAACGAGTCGAACATGTGGCTGTAGGGGACCTTGGCGTTGAGGAACTCTGGATCCAGTTCGGTGACCTTGGCCCGCGGGTTGAAGAACCAGCGATCGTAAGACATCGTGATCCGGTCGCCGTACCCGCGCTCCACGAGCTCCGTTACCCGCTCGGCCAGCAGACCGTCGAGCTGGTCGGTGCTGTCGTGCTTCCACGGGATGCCGACATGGTCGACGTTGACCGTCGCGCCCCGATCGCAGATCTCGGTGATCTGATCGATGTCGCGCGGCTTTATGAACGCGTGACCGATGATCACCTTGGTCAGGTCCGCGCCCTCCTCGGCCAGGATGTCGAGCTGCTCCATCCCGGGATTGGTCACCGCATAGTCGTTCGGGTCGGTGTGGGTGTTGATCGCGCAGCCGACGGCCTGCTGCGCGTGAGCGGCGGCGCGGATGATCCGGTCCTCAATCCGCGTGATCCGGCGGCCTGCCTCGCCCACCGGGCTGGGCGAGGCCGACACGCCCTCGCCGCCCGTCGCGATCTTGATGGCTCCGGCCCGGATCCCGGTCTGGCGGGCCTGGAAGATCATCCCCTCGGTGAGGTCGGTGACGAAGAACTCGGTCAGCTCCTCGACGGTCTGCCGCCGCCAGTAGTAGGGGATGCCCATCGTCTCCGGGAAAAACCCGGTCACCGCGATCACGTGGACACCGCTGCGCTCTGATACCGCGCGCATGAGCGGCGGGTGCCGGTACACCTCGACCGGCGTCATCTCCACGAGGCTGGTGATGCCGTTCTCCTCGCGGCCGGCCTGGGCTACCTGCGCCACCTGGTCGGCGATCGTCTCGAAGTCAAACCGGGTTCGGTGGTCCAGATCGGCTCCGGGGTAGGCGTAGAGGATGTGCTCGTGCGCCAACGTCACCCCGGCCTGCTCGGCGGGGATGTCGCCGAGCACCGTGCGGATCACTGTCACCTGAGTTCCCCTTTTCCTGGGTCCGCCGGAACCGAGATGGCCCGGTAGTTCGCCGTCGCCCGGCCGCCCGGCGCCATCCGCAGCTCGGCGGGCACCGCGTAGCTGGCCGTGGACTGGCGGTCGGCGGCGGCGGGCCAGGATCGGCCGTCTCCGGATGCGCGCGGTGACTCGCGGAGCGCGCTCGAGATCTCAGCGCAGAACTCCGGAAGGTCGTTCGGCAGGCGTGAGGTGATCAGGTTGCCGTCCCGCACCACGGGCGCGTCGGTGTAGTCAGCTCCCGCGCTGAGCAGGTCATCGCGGATGATCGGGACGCAGGTGAGCCGCCGGCCGCGGGCCAGCCCAGCCGAGACGAGGACCCAGCCGGCGTGACAGATGGCGGCGACGATCGCCTGGTCCTCGTAGGTCTTGCGGACGAGGTCGAGCAGTGGCTGCGAGCGGCGCATGCCCTCAGGCGCGAATCCGCCGGGAATGATCAGCGCGTCAACGTCCGTCGGGGCGATGTCCGCAACCGACGCGTCGGACCGGACCGGGTAGCCGATCTTGCTCGCGTACAGGCCGCCGCGGGCGGGGGAGGCCACCACGACGTCGGCCCCGGCCTCGCGGAATCGCAGCACCGGATACCACAGCTCCAGTTCCTGGTACTGGCTCTCGGCCAGGACCAGGACGCGCGTGCCGTGCAGATGCGGCTCGTCCGGGGCGCCGGCCGCCGCCTTGAGCTGCGCGGGCAGGTCGTCGGGGTCCTCGGCCACGATCACCGTTCGCCCGCGGTTCGCCGTTAGCCCCTCGGCCCGCGGCGCGGCGGCCAGTCGCCGCCCGGCCTCGCCGGCAGGAACGATCACCAGGTCGGGTTCGGCCGCCGCTGCCGAGGCCAGGTCGGTATCCGGGATGACCGGATATCCGAGCGTGCTGACATAGGTCTCGTCGGCCACCGGGCCGGCCACCGTTACCTCGGCGCCCAGCTCGCGCAGGCGCAGCACCGGATACCAGAGCCCGAGCTCGTGGTAGCCGTGCTCGACCAGCGCGACGGCTCGCAGGGTCCGGCCTTCTGGCCGCGCCGTCATCCCACACATCCCGGCAGGTAGTCGGGAGCCACCGAGAAGACGCAGCGGGCGGGCTCGTGGGACATGTTGTAGAACGAGTGCCGCGTTCCCTCGGGGATCCGGCACCCATCCCAGGCATTGAGCTCGACCCAGCGGCGGGTTTCCGGGAACTCGATGTGCAGGTTGCCCTCTTCGAGGAAGATCACCTTGTCGCCCTGGTGGCTGAACTCGTCGCTGCGCTGGCCGGACAGGAATTCCATGGTGCCCACGGTCATGTGCTCGGTGCTGGCCAGGATGCCGACCAGGATCTCCCGGCCGCGGGTGCTGCCCTCCAGCCGCCACAGGATGTCCCCCGCGCGGATCGCCCACATCGTCTGCCCCTTGGCGGCCTCCTCGGCGGCCATGGGCCAGCGGCCGAGCAGCTCATCCCGGCCATGCTTGTACGGGGGCTCGACGTTCTCTCTGGCCCGGGCGTAGGCCCCGCCGGTGCCGGTCTTCGGCGAGGGCTGAAAGAACTCGAGCATCCGTAGCTGGCGGTCGCTGTAATTCCACTGGTGGTGCCAGGTGTCCTTGCGGAAGAACGCCGCCTCGCCCGGGTTGATCACCAGGACCTCGCCGGTGACCGGGTTGGCCTGGACCATCTTGCCCTCGAGCACGTAGAACAGCTCGTCGGCGCCGAAAATCGAGCGGTTCCGGTCCGAGTGAAGCACGGCGCCGTTCGGCGCCATGCCCACGATGTTGAGATTGAGCCGGACACTGTCGGCGTAGAACCAGTCGGGCAGGCGGCCCGCCTCCTCGTCGCCCCAGGTGCGCCGCTCCACGTCCGCGTAGCGCACCACGACCGGCTCGGTGTCCGGTTCTGCCATGTATGACCCTCCCGGGTGACTTGGGTGTCACTTAAGTTGGTTGTTACGTTACTGTAGGCCCGAGCGAACGGCAAGGAGGCAGCTGTTGTCGCAGCCGTCGGCGATCGACGCCCACCAGCACGTCGTCCCGCCCGAATACGCCCGCTGGCTGGCCTCCCGGGGATGGCACCTGCCGGTGCCCGGCTGGACGGCTGACCAGGCCCTGGCGGCCATGGACGGGCAAAAGATCGAAGCGGCGCTGCTCTCGGTCACCACCCCCGGGCTGTACCGGGCCGGGGGGGACGAGGCGCGCCGCCTGGCCCGCCAGGTCAACGAGTTCGCGGCCGGGCAGGTGGCCCGGCATCCCGGCCGCTTCGGCTTCTTCGCCACCCTGACCTTGCCCGATGTCGACGGCGCCGTCGCCGAGGCCGGCTACGCGCTGGACGAGCTGCAGGCCGACGGCGTCGTGCTGCTGGCGAACGCCGGCGGACGGCACCTGGGGGATCCGCTGTTCCTCCCGCTCTATGCCGAGCTCGACCGGCGCGCGGCGGTGCTGCTGGTGCACCCGACGTTCCCGGCGGCCCTGGGGCCGCCCGCCGCCACCGGCAATCCGCGCGCCGATGTCGACCTGCTGGCCGAGACCACGCGCAGCGCCGTGGATCTGGCCGGCTCGGGGATCCTGGCCCGGTTCGCCCGCCTGCGGGTGATCCTGGCGCATGCCGGCGGCTACCTGCCTTACATGGCCCATCGCATCGCCCCGATGTGCTCACCCGACGGGAGCTACCAGGCGGGCCTGGACCTGCTGCGGAGGTTCTACTTCGACGTCGCGCTGTCGTCGGGCGGGGCCACCCTGGCCGCGCTCATGGCCTTCGCCGGGCCGGGTCATGTCCTGTTCGGCACCGACTGGCCGTACGCCCCGCCGGCGGTCATCGACCATTTCCGGGCCGAACTCTCCGGCTACGCCTTCGCGCCCGGTCAGCGCGAGGCCGTGCTCCGCACGGCGGCCGAGGCGTTGTTTCCCCGGCTGCGCCGCGATGGCTCGGGCGGCGCAGGACCGCTCACGCCGGCGTGACCGCAAAGCTGGTGTCCAGGTCGACGGCCGCGCCGGTGCGGGCCGATTCCATTGCCTTGATCATGATCTCCAGGACGTGCCGGGCCCGGGCCAGGCCCAGCTCGGGCTCGCGCCCCTCGCGCACGCAGTCGGCCAGGTGCTCGATGAGCAGAGCGCGGCGGACCCGGTCGACGTGCTGCTGCCCGCGGTCGAGGTGGCCGAGGTCAAGTTCGGCCCAGCCGCCGCGGCGGCCGTGCGGTCCCGGTGTCGCGGCCTGGTACAGCTCGACGGGCGGATTCGGGCCGGTCTCGTTGGTGTTGTAGTGCATGACCAGCGTGCCCTCGCGGCCGAACACCTCCAGCCGTGGCGCCCGTGTCGCGTGCATGTTGAAGGTCCCGTCGGCCAGCCCGAAACAGCTGTCGCCGAAGTCCAGCAGCATGGCCGTGTTGTCGTCCGCGGTCACGTCGATGCGCAGCCCGTCATACCGGCGCGTCCACCGCGCGCCGCTCCCGCTGCGTGAGCCGGAGAGCGCGGTCACGCGCCGGGCCGGGCCGAGGACCCCGCTGGTAGAACCAGGCAGCGGCTTCTCGGTCACCAGGTGCCGCCGTGCGGCCAGGATCTGCAGGGATAGCTCGGCGTGCACGGGGATCGGCGTGAGGTTCGCGACCGCGTCGATGTCCGCGGTGGCCAGCATGTCGGCGAGCGACCCGAACGCCTGAGGGATGCCGAAGCGCTCGGCAACGGCCTGCGCCCGGCCGGGTACGGTGTCCGCGATCGCGGTCACCCGGGCCTTGCCCGCGATGTGCCGCATGTTTGGCAGCACGCCGTAGTCGGCCGTCGCGATCACGCCGGCGCCGAGCACGCCGACCCGCAACTGGCCGGTCGCCGAGCTGCCCGGGCCGGCCGTCATCCCTTGATCGCCCCGACCACCATTCCCTGCACCAGCCGTCGCTGCACCAGCAGGAAGAAGCCGATGACCGGGGCGCTGAAGATCACGCTGGCCGCCATGACGCCGCCCCAGTTGTTGTAGTACGTGGCGAAGAACTCGTTCAGGGCCACCGGCAGGGTCTGCATCGAGCTGTTCTGCATGATCGTGAGCGCGAACATCAGCTCGTTCCATGACGTGATGAACGCGTAGATCGCCGAGGCGGACAGGCCGGGCCAGGCCAGCGGCAGCGCGATGCGGAAGAAGGCACCCAGCCTGCTGGCCCCGTCGACCATCGCGGCCTCCTCCATCTCCGGGGGAATGCCGAGAAAGAAGCTCCGCATCATCCAGATGCCCAGCGAGATCGTGAGCGGCAGATAGCAGAGGACCAGGCCCGCGTAACTGTTCAGCAGCCCGGCCGAGCGGATCATGATGAACAGCGGGATCACGAGCACGACCTGCGGGATCATCTGCACCATGAGCACCAGCACGAGCAGGTACCGGCGCATCGGGACCCGGAACCTGGCCAGCGCGTAGCCTGCGGTGGCCGCGATCGCGGTGCCCACGACGGTCGTGCCCGTGGCGACGATCAGCGAGTTCAGGAAGTTGCGCGGGAACCCCGTCGACCACAGTGAGCTGTAGCGGGACAGTTCCGGCGTGGTGGTGAAGAACTTCGGCGTGGCCGTGAAGATGTCGCTGTTCGGCTTCAACGAGGTCAGCAGCATCCAGAAGAAGGGGAAGAGGCAGACCACGCAGATGATCGCGACGGCCAGCCACAGCGGCGCCCGGCGCAGGCGTCGCCGGAGCGATCGCCCGTTCGTGACGCTCACTCCGTCGCCTCCCGGAAGCTGCGGACGTACATCAGGGTGGCGACGGCGAGGATCACGAAGGTGAGCACCGCGATGGCCGCCGCCTTGCCCTGCTGGAGCAGCGAGAAGGCGTTAAGCCAGGTCAGCAGCGAGAGCACCTCGGTGCTATGGTCCGGGCCGCCCGGCGGCACGGTCATCACGAAGAAGTAGTCAAAGGCCTGGAAGGCCCAGATCGTCGACATGACCAGCAGGACGACCAGCAGCGGCCGCAGCATGGGCAGCCGGACGCGGAATACCAGCCGCCAGTAGGGCGCGCCGTCGACCTGCGCCGCCTCGATGATCTCGTGCGGGTTGGACCTCAGCCCGGCCAGCAACGCGATCGCGATGAACGGGACGGACTGCCAGATCCAGGCCGCACTGATCACCACCAGGGAGCTGAAACCGGAGTTGAACCAGGCGTAGCCGTTGAACTGATGCAGCCCGGCCGAGTTCAGCGCCCAGTTCACGGTGCCGTACTGGGCGTCGAACATCCACTTCCAGACGATCCCCGAGGCGACCCGCGGCATGGCCCAGGGCAGCAGCACGATCACCCCGAGCAACCGCCCGCGTGACCTGAGCGCGTCGAGCACCAACGCCACGAGCAGGCCGATCACCATGGTCGCGACGACGTTGAACACGCTGAAGTAGATCGTTCGCACGAGCGCGGCCCGGAAATCCGGGTCGTCAGCCAGCGAGCGGTACTGGGACAGGCCCACAAAGGGCCCGGTGGACAGATCGGTCCCGGCGTGGAACGACAGCCAGATTGTCTCGATGATGGGGTAGGCCACCAGGCCGAGGATCACCACGAGGGCCGGCAGCAGGAGAAGCCACGGCAAGGCGGTGGAGTCCAGGTGCCGACCCCACCGCCTCGCCGCCGCGCTCCTCCCGCGGGCGGCCGGAAGCGTTTCGCCCGTCAAGCCGTACGTGCTCCGATCAGTTCGTCTTGCTGTTCAGCTGGGTGTTGATCTGCGAGGCTAGCTGGGACATCGTGCTCGACGTACTCTTGCCGCTGAACAGCGCCTGCATGGCGTTGATCAGGTCGTTGCTGCCCTCAACCCCGCCCCACGTGGATGCCTCGGGCACGGACCGGGAGTGCGGAACCATGAGCGCGAAGGTCTTCCACAGCGGGGCGGAGAACGCGCCGCCCGGCGCCTGCTGCTGGCTGACCCCGCTCAGGGTGGCCGGGAACAGGCCGAGGCTGCTGGTGAGATGGGCCACGTTCTTGTTCTGCAGCAGGAACTGGATGAAGCTGTTGGCGTCGGCCTTGTCCGCGCAGTTCTTGAAGACGGTCAGGTTGCTGCCGCCGGCGAAGGTGTCGTTGTTGCCGGCCGGGCCGTCGGGAAGCAGCGCGGTGCCGATCTGACTCTGCATCGAGGCCTTCGTGGCCAGGATTGCCTGCAAGTCCCAGCTTCCGCCCACCATCATCGCGACCTTGCCCAGCGCGAATGCCTGGTCGGCGTCCGAGCCCTGCCAGTTCGCCGACGCAGACGGCGACAGCTTCTCGACGCGCAGCAGGTTCGCGTAGAACTGGTAGGCCGCGACCGCGGCGCTCGAATTCATCCCGGACACCCACTGACCGCCCTGCTGGGCCGCGATATTGCCGCCCCAGTTCCACACCATCGGCAGGTAGTACCACTGGTTGCCGCCGATGATGGCGAAGCCAGAGACTCCCGGGTTGGCGCTCTGCAGCTTGACCGCGTCCTGCTGGAGCTCGGTCCAGGTGGCCGGCGGGGCCAGGTGCGCCTTGGTAAAGAGGTCTTTGCGGTAGATCAGGGCCCGGACGCCAACGTCGTACGGATACCCGTAGACCGTGCCCTTGTAGGTGGCGCTGTCGACCATCGAGGCCACGTAGCTCTGCTTGAGCTTCGCCGCGGTCGCGTTAATCGGCTGCAGCGCGCCGAGGCCCGCGAATTCCGGGGTCCAGGTGTTGCCGACCAGGCCGATGCACGGCGTCGAGTTGCCCTCGATCGCGGTGATGTACTGCTGGTGCGCGTTCGCGTCGCTCAGCAGCGACAGCTGGATCGTCACGTTCTTGTGCGTCTTCTCAAACTGATCAGCGAGCTTCTGCACGTACGGCATCGTCTGCGGGCTGACCGGGTCGCCCAGCCAGACCTTGATCTGCGCGGACGCGCCCGACCCCGAACCGGAGCCCGAGCCGCAGCCCGCGAGGGCCAGTGCGCAGGCGACGCCGGTCACGGCGGTCGCCAGCCAGGTCCGTCTCGACGTCATCCGCATGTCTCGGGTCCCTTCTCTGCATGGTCAAGGCGGCGCCTGCCGGCGGACCGCGGAGCAGCCAACTTAAGTGAGACCACATGTGGTTGAAGTGAATGTACAGATCACGATCACTTGCGGTCAAGGCCCGGTTGGTCACGGAACGGGCGCAAAGCGCCCGGCTCCCGGGGGCGAGGACGGTAGGTGTCGCGCGCGAAAGGCAAGCCGGCGACTTTGACGGTACTTAAGCCGGCGGCCGTCCGGGCCCGGCGTCCCCCGGCTTCCCAGGCGTCACCCTGGGCTCAGACGGCTCAGAACAGCGGCGGCGTCTGGACCCACAGCATCGTGGCCGGCTCGGGACCGGGGTTGTGGAAGCTGTGCGGGTTCGTCGGGTCCAGCAGCAGTGCGTCGCCGCTTTCCAGGCGGTAGGTGTCGTCGCCCAAGCCCACCTCGAGGCGGCCGCTGAGCACGATCACGCACTCCTCGTCGGCCACGTGCGTGTACCGCTCGTGACCAGAACCTTCGCCCGGGCCGGCCACGCAGTAAATGATCTGGAGCTTGCGGGCGGTGGGCGGGGTCAGCAGGTAGTCCTCCAGCATCCCCATCGGGTGCACGAGACGGCGCCGGTCCTTGACCCTGACGAGCATGCCCGATGGAGCATCGCCGACGAAGAACGACGCGACCCGTTCATGCATGGCGTCGGCTATGCGGCGCAGCGAGGCCACCGACGGGTTGGCTAGGCCCCGTTCCACCTGCGACAGGAAGCTCTCGGACACGTCGGCCGCGACCGCGGCCTCGCGCAGCGTCATGCCCTTCTTCTGCCGCACTTCGCGAATGCGCTGACCCAGCTCCAGGGCGCCGGTGGCGTCGTCGGTCTCCGCGGTCAAGGCGGCCGTGTCGGTGCCCGCGGCGTCCTCATGGCCGAGCGTCTCGCTCACTAGTGAATCTCCTTCAATGCACACGGCATTCCGACGAGCGCTGGCTCGCTGGCGCGCTGCGACCCGTGTGATGATGCGAGCGCGCAGCAGCTTAGCGCCCGTCGGCCGCCCCGACCACGGTGCGGCATTCCGGTCAAGCCCGCCGAGGTGAGGCTGATCACCAGGGTCTCGTCTTCTGTACTATCGTGCAAGCCAACTTAAGTGGTATCAAATCAACGTCTTTGCTCAGCACGACGATGTAGGAGGCGCGGTGGGCGCGACCCGTGCGGCCCTGGTAGTAGGCGGGGCACGCGGCATTGGCCGGGCGACGGCGGAACTGCTTCGCAGCCGGGGAAGCGACGTCTACGTCGCAGATATCGACCGGCGAGGTGCGGCGGCCGTGGTCTCGCCCGACGCTCCCGGCCGGGGTTTCTCCGGGTACTGCGACCTCGAGACGGCGGAAGGCCCGGTCCAGGCGGTCCGCGATGCCATCGCGGTGCTGGGCCGGCTGGACGCGCTCATCGTATCGGCCGGCGTGCTCGTCGAAGCCGAGCTGGACCAGATCCGGCTGGCGGACTGGGAACGCACGATCGCCGTGAACCTGCGCGCGCCCTTCCTGCTGGCCCAGGCGGCCGCCGACGCCCTGGCCCAGTCGGGGCAGGGCCGGATCATCCTGACCGCGTCAACGGCGGCATTCCGCGGCGGGGCCGGAAGCACCGCGTACGCCGCGTCGAAGGGCGGGCTGGTGGCGATGACCAGGTCGCTCGCGCTCGGGCTGGCCAGCAAGCGGATCTGCGTGAACTGCGTCGCGCCCGGCTGGATCGACACCGCCTTCAATGACCCGTACTGGGACCGGGTGGGACGCAGCGAGGAGGCCCGCTCCGCCTTGACCGCCCGGATTCCGCTCGGGAAACAGGGAGCACCAGCCGACGTGGCCGCGACGATCGCGTTCCTGGCCTCGCCCGAGGCGGTCTACATCACCGGACAGACGGTCATCGTCGACGGCGGCCTGCTGGCTTCGTGACCGGCTACTTGGCCCGGCGTGAGCCGCCCCGGTGCGACGCGGCCCCCGCCCCGTTGAGCTGGGCGGGAATCGAGGCGACCGCGCGGTCGGAAATGTAGGTTCCGCCGTAGCCGTACTGGTAGCCGTAGCCGTAGCCGCCGCCCTGCTTCGAGGTCTCGTTCAGCACCAGGCCGACCACGCGCGCGTTGACCTGGGCCAGCTTCTCCGCGGCGCGCTGCAGATCGCTGCGGCTGGTCTGGCCAGCGGCCACGATCAGCAGCGTGGCGTCGACGTCCTTGGCCAGCACCACGGCGTCGGTGACCGGCAGCACCGGCGGGCTGTCGATGAGCACCAGGTCGAAGAGCCCGCGCAGGCTCTTGAACACCTCCTGGATCCGCCGCCCGTTCAGCAGCTCGGCCGGGTTGGGCGGCATCTGCCCGCTGCCCAGCAGCCACAGGTTGTCGTCCCCGGGCACCGGCTGGAGCAGTTCCTCGACCGGCTGCTCGCCCAGGATCGCCGTGGTCAGGCCGAGCCGCTCGTCCAGGCCGAAGAACTCGCCGAGCCGGGGCTTGCGCAGGTCGCAAGAGACCAGCACCACCCGCTGGCCGGCCTGGGCGAACATCGCGCCCAGGTTGGACAGCGTGGAGGTCTTGCCTTCGGCCGCCGCCGGGCTGGTGACCAGGATCGTGCGCAGATCGCGCTCCTGCCGGGCGAACTGCAGCGAGGTGCGCAGCGACCGGTACGCCTCCGCGGCCGGGGACATCGGCCGGGCCAGCGACACCACCAGTGGCTTGTCGCGCTTCTTCCACGAGTTCACCATCGGCACCGCGGCGAGGACGGTGGCGCCCCCGTACTCCTCGGCCGTCTCCTTGGACGCCACGGCGTCGTCCAGGCTCTCGCGCAGGAATCCCGCCACCAGGCCGAGGATGAGGCCGGCCAGCAGGCCGAGCAGGCCGTTCTCGGTTGGCTTGGGTGAGCTCGGCGACGTTGGCGTCTGGGCGGGCGTGACCACCGTCAGGCCGCCGACCTCGCCCGAGGTGTTGACCTGCATCTGGGTGAGCTGCTCGCTGAGGACCGCCTGCTGGTTGATCAGCGCGGTCTGCTCGGAGGCGGTG
>Ga0307474_10000308_pt1 | contig 36127 bp, 39 predicted proteins | sample atmos_gasesECM1C_2_FD_203312 | JGI IMG/M metagenome (GOLD analysis project Ga0307474, IMG submission 203312) | Hardwood forest soil microbial communities from Morgan-Monroe State Forest, Indiana, United States - atmos_gasesECM1C_05 | ecosystem: Environmental > Terrestrial > Soil > Temperate... | reverse complement strand
GAGCAAACTTCGGTTCTCGCGAATACCCGGCGCCGCGCTCCGAATCGGTATCTTGCCCGCGCGCAAAGAGGAGGCGCGTCGACCGGAGTTGCTCGCGAATTACGTTCTTAGCGATCTCATTAACGCTTGGGGTGGCGTTCACGTTCGGTTAAACGGGTTCCGTGTATATCCCTATGGTGATTCACTCGATGACTGGCTTAAGATCGACGCGGATCGCGGTCGGCGATTTGGTAGCCCAAAGGGTGAGCTACTCGATTTCGCGGCAAGCTTTGATCGCGCGACAGCCAGTCGAGCGCTGTTGAATATGCTCGGTATGCGCAATTATCTCGGGCAAGTAGATCTCACATCAGACATTGCCGGGCTGACGCCGAAAATCGACCGCGAAGGTTTCATTGAGAACGAGACGTTTGATGAAGTGCGCCAATTCGCGCGCTTTGCACTCGATTGGGCGAACATACATCGCGAAAATTACATTCGTGTGCGTGAGTCTGAGGACGCAGACCGAGCCCGAGAAGCGATCCGTCCGGTCCTAAATTTGGACGGGCCGAAGGAGGAACTCGTTCCCAAGGCTGCAACATTTTTACGCGGAGAGATAAAACGGCTCGTACAGCGGTTGCCTCCGACTCAGCAAAAAGAGACTGAGCAGACTCTTGTTCGGACAGTGCGTGCCATTGAGACTGCCAGCGCGGCGAATTATAAGCAACTTGAGCATCTAAGACTCCTTGCATCTGCATCGACACTTACCCTCCTATTCGCGCACGAGGTACGGACCGTTATAGGAACACTTGGCGCTGCGTCGTTGCGCCTTGAGCAAATGGCGGGCTCATCAAGCAGTCGTCCAAAGGATCTTATTGAGCTGGCGTCTCAGCTTCGCGAGACAAAACAACGTTTTGACAGTCTGATTGGAATGACGGGCATAGTCGGGGCATTTCGCAAGACCGATTCCCTGGTCGAGCTACATTTGAGCCAAGCCGTGGAACGTGCCGTACGCTGCTTTCATTTGATTATTGGGAATTACGCAATCAGTGTGGACTACGCGAATGTTCCGCCGGACTTAATGGTGGGACCCATGATTGAAGGTGAACTGTACACAATCTTACTCAACCTGTTATCCAATGCAGTCAAGTCGGTTATCGCCTCGGGAGTGGTCACGAGACGCATTCGCGTTGAAGCCTGGCAGAGTGGTGGTAAGGTCCTAATGCGCATGCTTGATAGTGGCCTTGGCCTTGCTGATGACTTTTTCGAGGAGGTATTTACCCCCTTCATCTCAGATCCAAGTGGCCTTCTTTACGATAAATTGGAGGAGCAAGCCAATCCTGAGGATGCATCGATATTCGGTACCGGAAGTGGGTTGGGGCTAGCCATTGCTCGAGACGTCGCACGCGCCCGCGGTGGGGATATCCGATTCGTAGCCCCGCCGGATCCTTGGAAGGCGTGTATAGAAGTGGAACTTGCGTGAAGAAACTTAGATTTGTCTGGATAGACGATCAGCCGAACAAAGTGGAACCCTACCGGGCTGCCATAGAGCACGGCATCCAAAATCCCAAGCTGACTGCATCGATTGAGTCTATTGAGGTCAAGACGGGACTTCTCGATGAGCTGCAGAAATGGACCGAAGGCAAGAGGAACAAGCCGCCAGATCTCTTTATCATCGATCATGTTTTCAACCCAACCCTGCCGTTCAAGCTAAATGGCTCGTCGGTTGCGCATCTATTGCGAAATACTTTTCCGGCAACCCCGATGGTTTGCGTAACGGCGAAATACGATTCTCCCAAATCGTTTGATCAGGATGATTTGTCAGAGTACACGGCTATATTTGCCTATTCGCAGCTAAGTCAATCCTTGGATGACATTTTCGCGATAGCCCATGACTTTCCTAAGCTGGCACCCGGAGCATCAAAGCCAAAAGAGCATCTGCTCACATGCCTAAAGGCCCCGCAGCGAGATCGTGAGCAACTGCTCGCGCTGTTGCCCGAAGAGTTGCAAAATCCCACCCATGCAGCAACACAGCATCGAATGGCACGGTGGATATATGGCGTGCTGTTGCCTCGTCCGGGCTTTCTCTATGATCGGTTGCATGTTGCCACCCTGCTAGGTCTTACCCTCAAGGGCTTTGAGAAGGTGGAAGAGCGATTCACGAAGGCGCTTTACAAAGGCGCGTTCGCTACGCGCAAGACCCCACACTGGTGGCTCAGTGAAGTGCATCGTCTTTTGTTCGGAGGCGCAGTGGAAGCGCCATCGAATGTCCCACAGCTCGCCGGGCGTGCGCTGCCGGGAATCGATCACGAAGACTTTAGCGTGTGTTACGTTTCGAAAAAATCGGACCCGCCGCCTGATGTTATTGCAGCCGCGGACGCGACTAAAGGGGCCGAGTTACGAGTCGTCAGGCGGGAGTTTGCGAAGCAACACCCCAACGATCCCGGCACCACTCCCGGATTTGAAACGCGCTACGTATTGGCAAAGAAGCGCGCATAGATCGATGTACCCGAAGCTCTCTGACCTGCGCGCGCTGGAAGTGCGTACACTCAAGCAGATTGGTCTGATCCCAGAGTTCGGCAAATTCGTTGATCTCAGAGCTGCAGCCAAGGATGCGGCCAATCGCGCCAATGAGTTCTCGGGCGCTATAAACGTTCGACTCGGCTTCAAGCTTGATATTCGTCTGCGAATGCGCCAGAAGCGAGCAGAGCAAAGGCGATGGGTCGAGATCGGGGCTTCTGTTGTGCCTGGTGCCGCCAAAGATTCGATCGAACAGACGAGCTACAGTCTCATCATTTGCAAGAAGAACGCCCCCATGGACAGTCCAATTGTTCGAAAATTCCATATTGATTATGAACCGATCGCATCGCGCAATCACAACGAACCAAAACCATCTGTGCACATGCAGTTGTGTGGAACGTTGAGCGCACAACAGATAGGTGACGGCTACGATGAACGAAGGCTCGAAGCTTTGTATCCGTCATTCGAAAAACCAAGGATCCCAACCGCCCCGACAAGCATAGCACTCATGCTGAATTGGCTCTTGCTCGAGTTTCAGGATGACCCAGGAGCGCAGCCGGTGCTCAAGAATTCCACCTGGCGTAAACTGGTTTCTGAGGCGGAGCGTGTTGTGCTAGTGCCTTACTACAAAGGAGCCGCCGGCTTTTTCGAGAAGACCGCGAATCAGGGTAGGCGCTTCTTGCAGTGCCATCAGTACGAAATGATGGCCGACTAGATCAAGCGCTTCTACGTACCCGTACATGCCGAAGCTCATCGACGTAGCCCTTCAACTCGCGCAACTCAGTTGGCTTGATCAATCCAGTTGAAATCAGAAGGCGCAAATCGACAAGTCTTACGGCCGCGTCCTTTTCTCCCGCCCGCAATAGCTGATCGATTTTGACTATCAGTGCGGTCGTCTCAGGTTTAGGCATCTCGAGAAAGCTTTGCGGAATTGCCAGCGCACGCACGTCACTTGGTTCGAGCTTTAGGCCGCCAGAACCGAGCGCCCGCGCGCGCAATTCGGCGGACAGGCGGGTAATAGTCGACATCGCGGCCAGCGCCAAGGCAGGCCGCCACTGGGTTCCCGCCATTGCGCGTAGTTTGTATAGGCCGTTCGCGCAACTGACCTTACTTACGTTCAGCAAAATGCGGGGCCCATCGTGAGAAATGGAACCCATGAATGCTTTAGCGGTAGTGTCGTAACTCACTGCGTGCCACGGTGATCGCTTTGCGAAGGTTACATTCGTTAGCCGAGCAGCGTTCGGATAGGTCCTGAGGTATTTATCGACCTTTGACGCCGCTCGAGAGGTGGACGCGACGAGGAGGCGCGGCACAGCGCTATAGCGAGAGCGTACGTCCGCTGCGCCAACGCGGAGACCGGCGACCTGCTTTACTCCCGTCAGCAGAGGCGGAAATCCTTGAGAATCTATTCCGATTGATTCCCACTCACTCGTTGTCTTTACGAAAAAGCGCGTATCGCCAACGACCTCACCGATGGATATCCGAGCGATGGAGCCTAGCTCACAAAGGTTACCCTTCTGGAGCAGGCAATTAAGGGTAGACGCAGCCGCGCTATCGTTCACACAGTTCGGTTCGCTCTCAGCGCTTCCTGACGACGCAATGATCTCCTCAAGCTCAAGAAGCGACGCGACCGTGCGATCGTAGAGAGGGCCCGGCGTGCCTTCTGCCGCACGGCGGCTTTCGGCGAGCACCAGGACCGTACGCTCCTGCGCACCGGCTTGTATAAACAATTGCTCATTAAGTCGAAAGAGGTGGACCCGACGGAAACGGCGGGCGAGGACGTCGAGCACAGCGCGCCCGTAATCGGCCGTGAGAGACGACGCTGGTAAAACGAACGCGAGACGACCTCGCGGGGCAAGAAACTGAGTCGAGTGCACGATGAAATAGGCCCACAGGCTTGCCGTCATAGGAAATGTCGGCCCATACCTATGCCGCCATCGCCTTACGATATCTCGCTGCCCAACGTTCATTCTGTGCCACGAGACAAATGGCGGATTGGCGATCACTGTTGACACAGAGGCTGCGCTGCGGGGGTCAGTCAGCAAAAAATCCGATCGCAGGAACCGGCCGTCACGCTCCAAATTGCGCCCGAGCAGGCGGTATAGATACCCGAACGCTCCAATGTCGACGTCATATCCGCAAAGCTGCGTTGACGGTTCCTTACTCCCCAGTTCCCTGAGCCGGTCAACTGCAGCCTCGAGTAGGGCGCAGCCGCCAAAGCTAGGCTCGAGCACCGTATCACTTCGCTTTCTGATAGCCCAGCGAGCAAGAATCTGCGCCGCAGTCGGCGGTGTGTAGTAGATGCCCAGGGAACGGCGTCGCCGTTCCTCTGATTTCGCAGCGTCGTCGCTACGGCGACCAGTTCCACCGTCTTTGAGCACTCACCGGCCTCCACGCTGCACGATTCCTGATAGTGAAGAATACTTTATCGTGCTTTCGTATAGTGTGCATAATATTATGCATCATGGCAGACAACTTGCCTAGTAAGCGTGGTGCAAAACGAGCCGCCGGGCCGGCGTTAGCACTTGGTCGATTGGTACGTAACGGCCGCGGATCGATCTCACAAGAACGGTTTGCAAGAGAACTAGGAATCTCTCAGGAGATGTTGAGTCGTTATGAGAGGGGCTTGGTCAAACCGCCTACCACAGTCGTCGCAAAATGTTGGGAGGTGGTCGAGAGAAGAGCCGATGCGGTGCCGCCGGCGGCCAATGAGCTGGCACAACGCATTCAGCGCGTCGGCGGTGCGGAGTTCGTTGCAGTTCGAGAAGCGATCGCTCGCCTCATTGAAATCTCCGTCGGCAGGGGGAGGCCGGGGCGCCGACCCGATAAGATCAAGTGAGTTCAAACAGGATTCGGTGATCATCTTCATTGGGGCCGGCATATGCTTCGGCCCTCGAATTGGCTAACTCCGATACCTGCAGAAGGGTTCTACGCGCTACCGGCCGCCGCGCTCACGCAATACGCGCCTAAAGAGATCTATTGGATCGGCCCCTATGGCCTCCGCAATCGCAATAAATTCCGGCATGTTGACTTGGCGCTGATTGCTCTCGATCATCCCTACCACGGAGTGCGGACGCTTGAGCCGAGATGCCAGATCGCGCTGCGTGAGGCCTGCCTGTTCGCGGGCTGTGGCGATGATTTTGGCAACGGCCTGAGCGGCAGGACTTCTCAATGCTTTCAAGGATGTGCTCCGATTAACTGAGCACACACAGATAAGGCATTAGTCCGTTGCTTTGATTTTCTGAGCAGCGCCGTCTATGATCCGCGTCCGCGGGCGACCGCGAGTATGGGGCACGCAACAGAGCCGCGCGGGCATTGGCTCGGCGCCGAGAAAAGGCGCGGAATCGAGACCGCGCGCCAAAAAGGTGAGAGGAAATCGCTCAGGGGCGATAAGGAGCCAGGATGCTGATTTTAACTCGACGGATAGGCGAGACGCTGATGATCGGCGGTGATGTAACGGTCACAGTGCTTGGCGTCAAAGGCTGCCAGGTACGAATGGGCGTTAATGCCCCTAAGGACGTTGCCGTTCATCGCGAGGAGATTTACGATCGCCTCCGCCAAAACGAGGCGCAGGAGCGCAGCCATCGGACGCCGGAGTGACACGCGGCGCCTTGTCGCCGAATACACGGCTTTTTGGCAACAAGGCACCGCTGACGGAGAATTGAAATGATTACGCTAACAGTCATCGCGTTGCTGGTATTCGTGCCGGCGTCTCGCCGAATACTGGGCGGCATGTTGTCCAGCTTTCTGGCTGCGCTCGGCGTTGCTTTCGTCGTCACGCGTGATTCGCGAACGCGCCGCAGAGGGTTCTGACGGTTCTGCGGAAACCGGTGTCGCGCCGCCGGGTCTTCTCCTGTGCGTCACCGTCTGATCAATCCGATCTCACGTCTTTCCGGCTTTGTGCCTTTCCGTATTTTCTCCTTTCCGTAATTCCGTAATTGTAAGTTCGCATTACATATTCGACTTTGCTTCAAGAAGGAAATGCGGCATCTTTTGCCGCTTTCACTCTTGCGCGCTGAGCTGGGCGCCAAGCTAACGCGCCTCGATTTCGGAATGGACTCTGCGATGACTACAATGGACTGGCGGCCCGCGGCCGCTTATCTCTACGTTCTGCGCTTGGACGACGTCGCCTTGGCGTGGGAGTATGTTCGACGAAACCCGCGCTACCGGCGCGATTGGGAGGAATTCGGCCAACGGCATCCGGCATACGACGCCCGGAACTGGAGGTTGCGGTGTTTTTGAGGATCCCTCCCTGGATTCCCGGGAGATCACACCGCGCTGGCTGCCAAGCCCGCGTTCAATCGTCAGACTGACTAAATGCGACGGGGCTGAGCCCGGGGCTGCCTTCTCGCTCTGGAGGATTGCCGGCCAAAAGTTGTTGTTTCATGATGGCGCCCACCTCCATCTGACCAATCAGCTCAATCACCAGATCCTGCGACTCTCATTCGACCCGGTTATCCGCGACGGCTGCGCAGTCGCGTTCATTGTGCCGGTTTCTGTCGACGTGCAGGAGTCATGGCCGGCGATCGCGCGCGTCTCCGCGCTCCTCACCTCAGCGCGCCGCCCGCCCAAACGCGCGGTGGGTAGCCGCCCGAGCCGCCAAGCAATTGTCCATATGCGTTCCCTTCAGGCTTTGGACGGGGAGGCGGCGGGAGCAAGCCATCGCGAGATCGCCAGCGAAATCTTCGGGCAGACCGACGTGTGGCAGCGGTGGGCCACCAACAGTGAGCTGCGCGCGCAGGTGCGCTACCTCCTGCGGCGCGGCCATAGATTCTTGGACGGCGGATACCGCGATCTTCTGACGGGCCCGAAATCTAGCCGAAGGGAGGGATATTTCCGCAGCGGGTCCGATTCTCCCTAGACTCGTTGCAAATCCCCGCAAGCTGTCTCTCACCGCCCGGCGCCCGATTACCGGCGTCCCACGCAGATGGAGACAGCTCAAATGGACAAACCTGCGACAGCCCCCGCGGCTGTGTACCTCACGCCCGATGAAGCCGGCGCGCATCTTAAGCTGAGTCCGCGGACGCTTGAAAAGATGCGCACGATTGGCGGCGGACCGCGGTTTCGAAAACTTGGACGGCGGGTGGTCTATGCGCTCCAGGATCTCGAGGCCTGGTCAGACGCGAGGACGTGCGAGAGCACCTCCGATCCCATATATGCGTCCTTGCGCTAATCGCACGAGTTCCGAGATGGCCGGCGGCCTGCATCAGGATGACAACCAAGAGCAGCTCGAGATCTTTCGCGCACTGCCAGGCGAGCTTGCGCCACGCGACGCGCAGGATCTGATGGCGTACCCCTTCTTCAGTCTCTCGAAGACTCATCGAATCGCGCCCATAGACTTCCATGCCGGCGTGATCTCCATTCGAGTGGAGGCGACGGCTGAACACGGCATGGCAACCATTTGGGATGCTGACGTGCTGATTTGGGCGGCGTCCCAGATTGTCGAGGCGCGGGACGCGGGTCTGCCGACCTCGCGGCTGGTCGTCGCGACTCCGTACGAAATCTTAAGCTTTGTTCAACGTGGAACATCGGCACGCGATTACACACGCCTCAAAGCCGCGCTCGATCGCCTGCAATCGACCACCGTCGCCACCTCTATTCGGCAAGTCACGGGGCGGCGACTGCATCGATTTTCATGGGTAAACGAATGGAAGGAACGCGCGGACCCTCAAGGGCGGGCGCAAGGCATTGAGCTTATCCTCCCTGACTGGTTCTACGCCGGCGTCTTAGACGAAGCCCTCGTGCTCACCATCGATCCTGCGTATTTTTCTCTGACGGGCGGCATCGAGCGTTGGCTGTACCGACTCGTGCGCAAACATGCCGGCCGACAAGCCGATGGTTGGCGGTTTGATTTCCGCCATCTCTATGCCAAATCCGGCAGCCTCGCGGCATTTGCGAGTTTCGCTTTCGACATCCGGAATATCGCGAGTCGTCAGCGATTGCCGGGTTATCGCCTCACGGTCGAGCGAGCAGTCAGCGGCACCGAAGTTCTGCACTTTCGACAGGCTGTACGACCGCCGATTCGTCAGCTCATGCGTGAACTTTCAATATCCAAGACAACAGGGGAAAAGCTGTGAATTGCCTCGTGCTATCAGGAACGCGAAGCGTCGTGCTATTGGGAATCAAGACTCGTGCTATTGGGAATAATCATTTCCACAACCCATTGTTCCGAGAAGCGAAATTCGGCTCTTCTAACTCTTATAACTTTAAACCTCTAACTGAAGAGCGCGAGATTCTGTGCACAAGTAGCGGTTCTGCGAGGCCGGCGCGACGCCGAGAGCCGACATGATTTTCGCGCTTTTGCAGCAGAAGGGCGGCGGCGGTAAGACTACGCTCGCTACGCATCTCGCTGGCGCACTGGCAAGTCCGCAAAGTAGCGTTCTCGTCATCGATGCCGACCCTCAAGGGTCCGCACTCGACTGGTCTCAGCGGCGCACGCTGCTCGGACTTCCGAGGCTATTCGGCGTGATCGGACTTGCCCGAGAGACGCTGCACCAAGAAGTCCCCCAGATCGCGCGCCATGCGCAACACGTGATTATCGACGGACCGCCGCGCGTGACGGCGCTCGCGCGCTCCGCCATCGTCGCCGCGGACCTTGTGCTGATTCCCGTCCAGCCGTCGCCCTATGACGTCTGGGCCAGCCACGAAATCGTCTCGCTGATCGCGGAGGCGAAGATCTTCAAGCCCGCACTCAAGGCCGCGTTCGTCATCAATCGACGCATCGTTGGCACGGTAATCGGCCGAGATGTTCGATCGGCCCTATCCGAATATCCACTGTCGGTGCTCGGTTCGGCCGTGAGCCAGCGCATCTTGTTTCCGGAAGCCGCGGCGATGGGGCAGCTCGTCACCGAGATCAATCTCAAAAGCCCTGCAGCACGAGAGATCGCGGGGTTTGCAGCGGACGTTCGGTTGCTGATGTCATGACCGCCAAAACGGTAACGATCAGTACAAGACCCTCAACCGAACCGCGCGCGGACGCGTGGGTTCAGGGTGGCTCGGATGGTCGAGCATCCAGTTCTGCGATCAAGTCAGTACTGTATACCGCGCGACTCACGATCGACGTGACACCTGAGATGCGCGCGCGCATCAAGGTCGCCGCTTTCCAGAACGAAACCACCGTCGCGGACTTGGTTCGCGGACTCCTGGAGCGTGAATTCCCCAATCCGCGCTCATCGGTGCCTCAATGACCATTCAGCCGAAACGCAGGCTGACGTTCCTGACGATGTTCCTTGGCGTCACGGCCGCAGTGTGGGGGGTTATCGTCAAGCCGAGTTACCAGATCCGCTATAACACGAGCCAAAGCGCTCCCATCGGCTGGTATATCATCGTTCCAGAGCGCGACCTGCCCATCGGCGCGTTTGCGCTTGCGACGTTGCCGGTCAGCGCTGCGGCGCTTGCGGACGAGCGCGGCTACCTGCCCAAGTCCGTACCCGTTCTGAAGCACGTCGCGGCGACGGGCGGGCAAACCGTCTGCGCAATGGGCGACAAGATTGCCATCGACGGTGCCTTCGTTGCCCGATCGCTGAGTCACGACAGGGAGGGTCGATATCTCGCTGCATGGAGCGGGTGCCGCCGCCTGACTGACGACGAGTTGTTCCTCCTCAATCCCGATAGCGCAGCGTCGTTCGACGGGCGCTACTTCGGACCGATCCCGCGTTCCTATGTCATCGGCAAAGCGATTCCACTAGGGAACTGGTGAGGCGGTTTGCGGTGCGATGGACGGCGATGCTGTTGCTCCTGTTTTCAGCCGTCGCATCGGCGGTGCAATTGCCGAACCATTGCGGCATAACCCGATGGCAATCCTTCATCGACGACGCGGCGTCCCGCTCCCGGTTGCCATCACAGTGGATTGGTTCGGTAATCCTCGCAGAGAGCGCCGGCTGCGAGTCGATGGACGGTCGCCCGACGACCTCGCATGCGGGCGCCATGGGGCTGATGCAGCTCATGCCGCCGACGTGGGAACGGTTCAGGCAGAACCTCAAACTCGGCAGCGACGCCTATGACCCGCACGACAACATTCTTGCCGGGGCGGCGTATCTTCGAGAGCTGTACGATCGCTACGGATGGCCGGGATCGAGCGCGGCGTATCACGCAGGTCCGCAACGCTACGAGGACTACCTGAAGACTGCTCGGCCGCTTCCGAATGCGACGATCGACTATCTCGCCCGCATCAATCGATCGCTCACCCGGCTGAACGGGGAGGCGTCAGCGTCCATAACTGCCGCGGCAGCGCCGAGTAGTTCGGTCCGTGACCTATTCGTCGCCCGTAGATCGCCGGTCACTGCATCGGATGCTCACTCCGAACAATCGGCCGATGACGGGTTATTTGTGGCGCTTCGCCATGGCGAACAGCACGCGAAACAAAAGGTCACGGGTGCTTGTTATGTGCACGAAAAATAGCGCCGATCGGGAGGAGGAGGAGCAGCAGCAGCAGCGCGACGAGGACCGATGTGCCCTGGGAGCGTGGGAAGGCAAGATAAAAGGGCGCGGCACGTCGGCCCGCGCAAGCCATGGTCTGCACATGGGTTTTAGCGGCACGCCGGTTCCGCGTAGGGTGCCGTATACGACACTTGTTGTCGCTATTGCCCGAGACTTGAGCGCATGCGCACCGCTTAAGCCCGTCGGCGTCCCCTAGACCCCGATCATGTCGAACCGCGACGAAGGTCATTTCAAGCCAAGGGTCGGAGCCCCAAAGTCCCGAGGTCGCGTAACCAAATCCAAGTTTGTAGGTCGCGTTCTCAAGGCAACGTCGAAGGCCGGGCGATCGGTTGGCAATCACCTCCGAACTTCACGATCAAGTCCCGGAGCCAAGTTCGGCCGGGGATACGTGGCGGCGACTCTCGCCGCTCGTTCAATGGGACCGCACTCCCGCCGCGTCGTGATTAAGACGCGTCTGGTGAATCTCAGAAGCACGAGTTCACGGTCCACGCAGAAGCATTTGCGTTACATCGAGCGTGACGGCGTAACGCCCGATGGCGAACGTGGCCAGCTCTACGGGCAGCATGCCGACCAGGCCGACGCGGACGATTTCGACGCGCGTAGCAAGAATGATCGGCACCAGTTCCGATTCATCGTGTCGCCGGAGGATGCCGACGATCTCGAGGACTTGAAGTCCTACACCCGCGACTTGATGGGCCAGATGGAGCGTGATCTTGGCACCAAGCTCGAGTGGGTGGCGGTGGATCACTGGGACACCGATGATCCTCATACACACATCCTATTGCGAGGGAAGGACGAGAGTGGGCAAGACTTAATCATCGCGCGGGACTACATCGCGCATGGAATGCGGCAGCGCGCCTCGGACCTCGCGACGCAGTGGCTCGGGCCGCGTACGGAGATCGAGATTCGCGAAAGCCTGTCGAAAGAAGTGACCCAGGAGCGGTGGACAAGCTTGGACCGGACTATTCTTGAGGAGGCGCGTAACGGCGAGATTAATCCGAGGCGCGATTCCGGGGACGCGGAGCGACGATTCCGCCAAGGCCTGTTGATCGGACGCTTGGATCGGCTCAGCAATATGGAGCTTGTGACTAAAACCGCACCCGGTCGCTACCGTATCAAAGCTGGTCTTGAGGCGACGCTCCGCGCCATGGGGGAGCGGGGCGACATCATACGGACGATGCAGCGTGCTTTAACAGGCGCGCGGCCGGACCATCTGATCTTCAACCACTCCAATCCCGAGGCTCGCGTGGTGGGTCGGATTGCCGCCAAAGGACTCGCGGACGAGTTGGGCGACCGGGGGTATCTCATCATCGACGGCGTCGATGGTCGCGCGCACTACGTGGTGCTCCCAGACCTGGCCGATCTCTCACTCTATCCGAAGGGCGGCATCGCCGAAGTCCGCGGTGGCGCCGCTCCGCGGCCGGCGGATCGCCGGATTGTGGATCTCGCGGAAAACGGTATCTATCGAACCGAGCGGCATTTGAAAGCGGCGCGTGGGCAGTACCGCGGCAGCCTCGATCCAGAGACTTTCGTGCAGGCGCACGTACGTCGGCTTGAGGCCCTAAGACGAGGGGGTATCGTCGAGCGCTTGGAGGAGGGTGTCTGGCGAGTGCCACAGAACCTTGTCGAGCGCGGCCGGCTCTACGATACGCAGCGCTCCGCTTGGGCACGCGTCACTGTGCGTTCGCACTTGGCGCTCGATCAGCAGGCACGTGCGGTGGGCGCTACGTGGCTGGACCAACAATTGCTTGCGGGAGCCGAGCGCGTGAGCGATACCGGATTCGGTGGTGAGGTCCGCCTGGCGCTCAAGGAGCGCGCGGACTTCCTGATTGAGAACGGACTTGCCGAGCGGCGGTCCCAGAGGGTGATTTTCGCGCAAAATCTCCTTAACGTACTACGCACAAAGGAAATCGAGGCGACCGCCCGTGCAATCGAATCTGAGACCGGACTCGCCTACCGCCCCATCACCAATGGTCAACCCGTCAACGGCGTTTACCGCCGCTCAGTCGCGCTCGCGAGCGGCAGGTTCGCGATGCTCGACGACACCGCCGGCTTCTCTCTTGTGCCATGGCAACCCGTCATCGACAAGCGCCTCGGCCAGCCAATGAGTGCCGTGGTTCAAGGCGAATTCGTATCGTGGGAATTCGGACGACGGCGTGGACTGTCGCTCTGACCGACCTACGTCTCCCGAATGACTTTCGCGAGTCGACTATACCGCCGGCGCGGGTCAGATCAGTCAAAACGCAGCGGATTTCGACTCATACAGTAGTCGGGCATGCTTGATACTGGATGGACGCAGTCGCGGACGCCCCAGCAGAATTCTCTCATGCCTGGCGGACCTCCAAGTTTTCGTGTCGATCTGCTGTCGGATCACTTCGGGCAATACGATCTCATCCTGACCTGCGGGTCGTGCGGTCATGAGCGGCAGACGACACCGCATTTGCTCGCGCGGCTCTGTGGCTGGGACGCAAAGCTCGCCGATGTCAGCCAACGAATGCGATGCTCGAAATGTGGCAAGCGCGGCTGCTCCGTTCGGGCCTCACCACCGCGGCCACCGCGCGGCTACAGAAGCCACTAAGACGGGTATTTTCTCAGTACGTTCGCCAGTGTTGCCGCATTCTCTGGGCCTTGGTTTTCGTCCGTGATGACAGAAATTGCGGCGACAGCCTTTTACCAGGCGAAAAATATTTTACGCTCTCGCAATTCCCGACCCACCACGACCTGCCGCGCGCTGTCCCGCCCACGCTTCGCGTTAGATTTACGCGGTCTTTTTCATTGCCGCACTGGTCTTTGACGAGTCACTGAGATTTCGTAAATCCTGCGCGCCGTCCCGGCTGCAATCGCAGTCACGGACTTAGGGTAGCAGGGAAATCTTAAATTCATGGGATCGAGCGGCGTGCTCTTCGGCCAAGTCGTGATCGTCTTCGCGATCATTGCGGTGGGCATGTGCTGTGGCACCCAGTGGACGGCCGCGGAACTCGGCTACCAAATGCGGCTCGGTGCGCCCTGGTTTTACCTGCAGGGATTTCCGGTCTACTACCCGTGGCGGCTCTTCGAGTGGTGGTATGGCTACGAATCCTACGCGCCGGCCGTTTTCAATCGCGGGGGCGCCATCGTCGCATCGGGCGGCGTGATCGCGGCCTTCACTGCGATCGTTAGCTCCATCTGGCGCGCGCAGCAGCACAAGCGAGCCACCACCTACGGCTCCGCGCGCTGGGCAAATCCGCGAGAGCGGGCGCATGCGGGGTTGCTGAGCAACGCGGGCGTATTTTTGGGCAGAGTCGCCGCCAAATATCTACGTCACGACGGACCGGAGCACGTCATCGCCTTCGCGCCGACCCGATCCGGAAAAGGAGTGGGTTTAGTCATCCCGACGCTCCTTTCGTGGCCGCACTCGGCGATCATTCATGACGTCAACAAGCGAGAGAACTGGCAGCTTACGGCGGGACACCGTTCGCGATTCTCGCATTGCCTGCTATTCGATCCCACGGACCCGCGATCGGCGGCCTACAACCCGGTAATTGAGGTTCGCAAGGGTCCTTGCGAAGTGCGCGACGCGCAGAATATCGCCGACATCTTAGTCGATCCCGAGGGCATGCTCGAACGGCGCAATCACTGGGAAAAGACCAGCCACTCGCTGCTGGTCGGCACCATCTTGCACGTGCTCTACGCTGAGGAGGACAAGACGCTCCCCGGAGTGGCGCAGTTCCTCTCACACCCGAAGCGTCACATTCGACAAACCCTCGCACGCATGCTCGAGACACCGCATTTGGGCAACGATCCACACCCGGTCGTGGCGGGTGCCGCGCGCGAGATCCTGAACAAGAGCGAGAACGAGGCGTCGGGCGTGTTATCCACCGCGATGTCGTTCTTAGGGCTATATCGCGACCCGACTGTTGCGCACGTGACCCGCCGATGCGATTGGCGCATTGCCGATCTGGTCGAGGCCGAGCATCCGGTCTCGCTCTACCTCGCGGTGCCGCCGGCGGATATCTCGCGCACCAAGCCGCTCATGCGACTGATCTTGAATCAGATCGGACGGCGCTTGACCGAAACCATCGTTTTCAAGAACGGCATCGCGGATCGCCGCAAGCTCCTCTTTCTACTCGATGAATTCCCGACGTTGGGGCGACTCGATTTCTTCGAGTCGGCGCTGGCCTTCATGGCCGGCTATAACTTGCGCGCGTATCTGATCGCGCAATCGCTGAATCAAATCGACAAGGCTTACGGACCGAATCACTCGATCCTCGACAACTGCCACGTGCGCGTGTGCTTCTCCAGCAACGACGAGCGCACAGCCAAGCGCATTTCAGATGCGCTCGGGACCGCAACGGAGCTGCGCAACCAACGTAACTACGCGGGACATCGGCTCTCGCCCTGGCTTGGTCATCTGATGGTGAGCCGCCAGGAGAGCGCACGGCCGCTTTTGACGCCAGGCGAAATCATGCAGCTGCCGCCGGACGATGAAATCGTCATGGTCTCCGGTCACCCGCCCGTTCGCGCGAAAAAGCTTCGCTACTACGAGGATCGCAATTTCACCTCCCGCTTATCGCCGCCGCCGGTGTTATCTACCGAAGACTATGCCGACCGTCCTCCCCACCGTCCGGATGACTGGTCGGGTCTCTCCCATCCCCGGGTGCCTGACCTTAAATCCCGGATGACGGACGAGTCGGAATTCGGAGAGGCCGGCGGCGGCATTTTGCACGAGGTGGAGTTCTCGGAGACTGAAGCCATCCCCTCGCTCGCGATGCTTCCAGAGGCGCACGCAGAACGACGCCGCGCACGCGATGACTTGTCGATCCTCGACGATGTCCGTCAAGCTGCCGACAGCGGCAAACAAACCGCCAGGCAACGCGAACTGAGCCGTGTGGCCCGGCTTGCGTCGCTTGATCCCGCCGACGGCATTCCGCTATGAGCCGCGTACGCCTCAATGTGTTCCTCGAGCCCGATCACGCGAGCCGGTTGGATGAACTCGCAACCATGAAGCGCATGTCGAAATCCGGGATCGTGGCCGCGGCGCTGGCTTCCTATCTGTCGCCGGACGGGGCCGATCGGCGCGAAGCCATGACGGCCCGGCGGCTCGGACAGCTCTCGCATCAATTCGATCGCTTGGAACGCGACCAAGCTATCCTGATCGAAACGCTCGCGCTCTTTGTCCGGCACCAACTCGCCGTGACGGCTCCGATTCCGGAAGCGCGCCAGGACGCGGCACGAGCGCAAGGGCGAGTGCGCTTCGAGCAATTCATCGAGCAGCTCGCGCGCCACTTGGCGCGCGGACACAGCCTGGTGCGAGACGTGTTTCACGAGATCGCACCGCCAGAGTCACCAGGCGACGGAGCGCCATCGAACGGTGCTGCCCCCGCCCGGGAGAAAGTCTCTTGAGCGACGCCCCCTTAAAGCGCGTCGGTAACTTGACTACGGTTCTCGACCGTCAGACCCGCATGCTTCGCACGGCGATGGGTCCGGCGATCGCCGCCGCGCTGGAGGATCCGGAAATCGTCGAGGTGCTCTTAAATCCCGATGGGACGTTGTGGTTTGACCGTTTAGGGTCCGGTCGCGCACCCTCCGGACTCAAATTTACCGCCCATGACGCCGAGCGAATCATTCGCTTGGTCGCGGCGCACGTGCGGATCGAAGTTCATCCCGCTGCGCCGATCGTATCCGCGGAACTTCCGGCCACCGGCGAGCGATTCGAGGGCGTGCTGCCGCCCGTAACGCGTGCACCGGTATTTGCCATTCGCAAACGCGCGGTCGGGGTGATTTCCCTGGCGCAATACGTCATCGACGGCATTCTCACCGAGGAGCAGGCGCTCTCATTGCGGCAAGCCGTGCGCGACCGGCGCAACATCGTGATCGCCGGCGGGACCTCGAGCGGCAAGACCACACTCGCTAACGCGCTGTTGCAAGAGATGGCGGCCACCGGAGATCGGGTGATCCTGCTCGAAGACACCGTCGAGCTGCAATGCATGGCGGACGATCACGTGCCCATGCGCACCAAGCCGGGCGTCGCCTCCATGACGGAACTCGTGCGTTCGACCCTGCGCCTGCGTCCCGATCGCATCGTCATCGGCGAAGTTCGCGGCCCCGAGGCGATCGATCTCATGAAGGCCTGGGCGACGGGTCATCCCGGGGGAGTGGCCACCCTGCATGCCGGCTCCGCTCGCGGCGCACTCACGCGCTTGGAGCAGCTCATCCAAGAAGTCGTCGTCACCGTGCCGCGCCCGTTGATCGCCGAGGCGGTCGATGTGGTCGTGTTTATTTGCGGACGCGGCCGCGCGCGCCGTGTCGATGAAATCGTTCGCGTCACGGGGCTCGATTCGAACGGTTATCGCTTGGAGCCCCTGTCACCCCCGAACGGAGTTTCCCCATGACTTGGATGGATTTTTACGGAAAAGCTCGAAATCGGATTGCCGCACTCGTGAGTCTACTGATCGGCGCAGTGAGCGCGCCGGCTTATGCCGCAGGCTCGAACATGCCGTGGGAGGGGCCGCTGCAAAGCATTTTGGATTCGATCCAAGGGCCGGTCGCCAAAATCTTCGCGGTGCTTATCATCATCATTACCGGCCTCACCCTTGCCTTCGGCGACACCTCGGGAGGATTTCGCAAGCTCTTGCAGGTCGTCTTTGGCTTGACCATCGCCTTCGCCGCGACCTCGTTTTTCCTAACCTTCTTCGGCTACGCCGGCGGAGCTCTCGTCTCATGACCGAAGGGTTCGAGGCGCCGCTGCATCGCTCACTCACGGAGCCGATCTTCTTGGCCGGCGCGCCACGCTCGGTCGCCGTCTTGAACGGCACGCTCGCGGCGGCCGTGGGGATCGGGTTGCACCTCTGGATTCCGGGGCTGCTCCTGTGGATCGCCGGGCATTTCCTCGCGGTGTGGGGCGCGAAGAGCGATCCCCAGTATGTGGAGGTGTTCTCGCGTCACATGAAGCACAAGTCGTTTTTGGGTTCCTGACATGATGAATCTCGCCGAATACCGATCCCGACCCGAAAGCCTCGCAGACTTCCTGCCCTGGGCGGCTTTGGTTGCGCCCGGCGTTATTCTCAATAAGGACGGCTCCTTTCAGCGCTCGGCCCGCTTTCGCGGCCCGGACTTGGACAGCTCGACCGAGCACGAGCTCGTCACGGTCACGGCGCGCATTAACAATGCGCTCAAACGCTTGGGATCCGGCTGGGCGGTGTTCATCGACGCGGAGCGCTCCGCGGCCGGGGCCTATCCGGACTCTGTATTTCCGGATCCGTTGTCGCGGCTCATCGACGCGGAGCGCCGTGCGGCATTTGAGGAATTGGGGTCGCACTTCGAGAGCGTCTACCACGTAACGCTTCTCTATCTTCCGCCGCCCGAGGCGACGGCCAAAGCCGGCCAGTGGCTGTTCGAAACGGCGCAGACGGCATCGGTTGACTGGCGCGAACATCTCGCCCGATTCATCGCGCAAGCCGATCGGTTCTTATCGCTCCTGGATGATGTCCTGCCGGAGATCCGCTGGCTTGACGACGAGGAGACGCTCACATTTTTGCATGCAGCCATCTCCACCAAGCGTCATCGCGTCCAAGTTCCGGAGATTGGGTTCGCGCTCGATGCGCTTCTGGTCGATGAAGCCCTAACCGGCGGGCTCGCGCCGGTCTTAGGTGAAGCGCACGTCCGCGCCGTGAGCGTGCGGGGATTTCCGACCTCAACCTGGCCGGGACTGCTCGATGATCTTAATCGCTTAGGTTTCGCCTATCGGTGGAGCACGCGCTTCTTGTTTCTCGACAAAGCCGAGGCCGAGCGCGAGCTCAAAAAGATCCGGCGCCAGTGGTTCGCGAAGCGCAAGGGCATCGTGACGTTGCTGAAGGAGACCATCTTTCAGACTGAAAGCCCCTTGGTCGACAACGACGCCAGCAACAAGGCCGCGGACGCCGATGCCGCGCTTCAGGAGTTGGGGTCGGATCTCGTCGCGTTTGGACTGGTGACTTCGACCGTGATCGTAACGGACCGCGATGCCGCCGCCGCGGAGGAGAAGCGTTTGAGCGTCGAGCGCGCGATCCAAAATCGCGGTTTCGTCACCATATCAGAATCCTTCAATGCGGTGGAGGCGACCTTGGGCAGCCTGCCCGGTCACGTCTATGCCAACGTGAGGCAGTCGCCGATCTCGACACAGAATCTCGCGCACTTAATGCCGGTCTCGGCGGTGTGGGCGGGTCCTTCGCGCAATGACCATTTGAACGGTCCGCCGCTGATGTTGACGCGCACCGACGGCGCGACACCGTTTCGCTTGAGCCTTCATGTGGGCGATGTCGGGCACACGCTGATTGTCGGGCCCACCGGCTCCGGCAAATCCGTGCTCCTCGCCACCTTGATCCTGCAGTTTCTGCGCTATCCCGGCGCCCGGGTGTTTGCCTTCGACAAGGGTCGCTCGGTGCGTGCCACGGTCTTAGCGCTGGGCGGTCAGCACTACGATTTGGGTGCGATCGGATCGATCGCCTTTCAGCCCTTGGCGAACCTGGGGGATGAGAGTGAGCTCAGCTGGGCGGCGGATTGGATCGGCGGCCGAATTCAGCACGAAGGCATCGACATCACGCCCGACATCAAGGATTCGATTTGGTCGGCGCTCGTCAGCCTATCGACCGCGCCCAAGCCTGAGCGGACGCTGACCGGATACTGCGCGCTCTTGCAGTCGAATCGCTTGCGCCAGGCCCTTCAGCCCTACACCTTGAGCGGTCCCCACGGACGGCTCTTGGACGCCGACGAGGACCGGCTGGGGCGATCGCGAATTCAGGCGTTCGAGATGGAAGAGTTGATGCACACTCCGAGCGCGGTCCTGCCGGTCCTCACCTACCTCTTTCATCGGCTCGAGCAGTGGTTCGACGGCGCCCCGACACTGCTCGTGCTCGATGAGGCCTGGGTGTATCTCGACGATCCGACCTTTGCGAGCCGCCTGCGCGAATGGCTCAAGACCTTACGCAAACTCAATGTCTCAGTCATCTTTGCGACCCAATCATTGGCCGACATTCAGCGTTCCTCCATCGCGCCGGCACTCATTGAGAGCTGCCCCAGCAGAATCTTTCTGCCGTCGCCGCAAGCAACCGAGCCGCAGCTAAAGCCCATCTACGAGGGTTTTGGCTTGAATGAGCGCCAGATCGAGATCGTTGCCCGGGCTCAACCGAAGCGGCACTACTACTACCAGTCGCGACTCGGCAATCGGCTGTTTGAATTGGGCTTGGGACCTCTCGCGCTCGCGTTCGTCGCCGCCGCCCGTCCCGAAGATCAGCGCGAGATCGACGAGATCTTAGGTGCGGGGGAGGGCGCTGCCTTCGCCGCAACGTGGCTGCGGCGGCGGAGACTCGAGTGGGCGGCGAACCTTGTCAGTCAATTTCCTTCCGATCCTCACACAGGAGATCAACCGTGAAAAAGACATTTTTCCTGGCCCTTGTCCTCACCGTCGGGTCACTGGGTTTCGTGCTTCCAGCATCGGCCCAGTGGGTGGTCGTCGACCCCACCAACCTGGTCCAAAACATCATGACCGCCGCCAACTCGATCAAGCAAGTGGCCAACCAAGTGCAGCAGCTCGCGAATGAGGCGCAGATGCTCGAAAACGAAGGCAAGAATCTTGAGAATTTGAGGTTCAATAGCTTCCCGAGCTTGCTCGCCGCGTTGAATAGCACCCAGCTGCTGCTCAATCAAACGCAGGGCATCGCGCTACAACTCTCTCAGACGCAAAGCGTGTACAGTCGCGCGTATCCGACATCCTACGGCTCGACTGTCTCACGGGCACTCCTCGACGCCGACGCGTTGGAACGATGGACCGATTCGCACGGTGCGTTGGGCACCACGTTGGCGGTCCAGGCGCAAGCCGCTCAAAACTTTCCCAGCGACCAGAACACGCTCGCGAATCTCGTCGGCCAGAGCCAAGCCGCGGTGGGCGCGCTGCAGGCCACTCAGGTCACCAATCAAATCCTTGCCTTGCAAATACGACTTCTGATGCAGGGCCAGCAATTGAAGATCACCCAGGACCGCGCCACGGCGCTCGAGCAGGCGCGCGCGGTCGAGACCGACCCGCGCGCAATTCAACTGCGCCAGCGCTTCATGAGCACGACGACCCGCTATACGCCGCAGTCTTTGATCGGCTTCTAGGCAATCGCGGCTCAACGAGAAACCGTGCATGAATGACATCGGCGTCATCGACCAGTTCACCAACGTCTTCGGCCAGTACATCGACTCAGGCTTCGGGCTCTTAAGTGGCGAGGTGCGCTGGCTCGCCGCGACCCTGATCGCCATCGATATCACGCTCGCCGGGCTCTTCTGGGCGTTGAGCGCGGCAGGCCCGGAAGACGTCCTCGTGAAGCTCTTGAGGAAGACGCTGTACGTCGGTGCCTTCGCCTTCATCATGACCAACTTTAATCAGCTCGCCGGCATCATCTTTCATTCCTTCGCGGGCTTAGGATTGACGGCGAGCGGATCGGGACTTGCGGTCGGGGATCTGTTGCGTCCCGGGCGATTGGCGGGCGTCGGCATTGATGCGGGCCGCCCGATCCTGACTCAGATCGGTGATCTCACCGGCTTTCCCGACATCTTCAAGAATTTGGATACCGTGGTGGTGCTCTTCATCGCCTGGCTCATCGTTATTCTGTCCTTCTTCGCGCTCGCCGTGCAGATGTTCGTGACCTTGATCGAATTCAAATTGACGACGCTCGCAGGATTCGTTCTCATTCCCTTTGCCCTCTGGAACAAGACCGCCTTCCTGGCCGAGCGCGTGCTCGGCAACGTCGTGAGCTCCGGCGTTAAAGTGTTGGTGCTCGCTGTGATCGTCGGCATCGGCACCGGTATTTTCGGGCAGTTTACCCCGCCGGCCGGTACGGATCTCACCATCGACAACGCACTCGCCATCATGCTCGCGAGCTTGGCACTCTTTGGGCTGGGCCTCTTCGGTCCTTCGATCGCGACCGGCCTCGTCAGCGGCGCGCCGCAGTTAGGCGCGGGCGCTGCCGCGGGGACCGCGCTGGCCGCCGGCGGGCTCGCCGTAGCCGGCGGCACGGTTGCCTTCGGAACGGCCCGGTTGGCGGGCGCGCTCGGTGGCTCCGCCCTTCGAGCCGCGGGCCCCGCGGCCGTGAGCGGCTACACCGCATTTCGCGAAGGGGCGGCCGCGTCGGGCGCTTCGGGTGCCGCTGCGGCAGCGTCCGGAGTGGCCAATGTCGCGCGCACCGCCGGGCAAGCTGCGGCCGACGGCATGGAATCGGCGGCGGCGCGCGCTCGAGAAGCCGTCAAAGAACGATTCGGATTGGGTCGCGGCGCTGCCGAAGATCCGGATCCCGACGCCGGCGTATCGCAACCCCACTGGGCGCGGCGGATGCAGCAGCGCCAGAACTTAAGCCAAGGCGTAAGCGCTGCGGCCCACGTCGCCCGCTCCGCCGACCACGGCGGCTCGGGCGCCAATCCCGACCTCGACCAGGACGAATAATTATGCTGCTTCGCCGCTCCAGTGTTCGCTATTCGACAACGCCGCCCCCGATCACGCCCTACCAGGCGGCCCAACAGCAATGGGACGCAAGAATCGGCTCCGCGCGCGTGCAAGCCAAGAACTGGCGCTTGATGGCGTTGGGGCTACTGATCCTCGCGCTGGTGATGGCGGGCGGACTCTTGTGGCTCTCGACACGCTCCATCGTCACGCCCTATGTGGTGGAGGTGGACACGCAAGGGTCGGTCCGCGCCGTGGGTCCCGCAATGGAGGCGTATCGGCCGACGGATGCGCAGATCGACTACCACCTGTCGCGCTTTTTAAGGAACGTGCGCTCGATCCCCATCGATCCCATCGTCTTGCGCGATGACTGGCTGGAAGCCTACGACTATGCTACGGATCGCGCGGCGATGGTTTTGAACGAGTATGCGCGCATCAAGGATCCGTTCGCGAACGTCGGACGGACATCGGTCGCCATCGAAGTCACGAGCGTCGTGCGCGCATCCGAGAACTCCTTCCAGCTGCGCTGGAACGAGCGCACGTATCAGAACGGCTCCTTGAATACGACCGAGCGCTGGACCGCGATTCTCACCATCGTGCTACAGCCGCCGAAGGACGTCGCGCGCATCCGCAAAAATCCCTTAGGCATCTACGTCGACAGTCTCGACTGGAGCCGCGAACTCGGAAACGACTCACCTTCTGGAGAGAGCAAATGATCCGCCGTAGCATCCCCCTCGCGTGCGTGACTGTCATCGCCGCTTGTTCGAGCACCAAGCCCGCACCCGATATCCCGTTGGATGCGGCAAGGCCGGCGAGCATCGAATCCGAAGCACCGCGCCCTGTGGAACTCGTGACGATTCCGCAATTGCTGCCGCTGCCGGGGCAACTGAAACGCCTGCCGGACGATGCGCCCGACGCGCAAGCGCCTCAGCCGGTCATGCCGGAAACTTCCGTCAAGCTGGCGAACACCGCCGCCCGCATCGAGCCCACCACCGCCGGCTACGTGAATGCGATGCAAGTCTGGCCGTATAGCCCGGCGGCGCTCTACCAGGTGTATGCGAGTCCGGGGCAGGTCACCGACATCGTGCTTGAAGCCGGCGAACAATTGACCGATGTGTCCATCTCGGATCCCGTGCGTTGGGTCATCGGGGACACCAAGAGCGGCACCGGTGAGAGCGAACAGATCCATCTGATTGCGAAGCCCACACGCTTGGGGCTCAAGGCCAACCTCATCATCACGACCGACCGGCGCACGTATTACTTGGAGTTGAAGTCCGAGCCCGACACCTGGATGGCGGCGGTCTCCTGGGACTATCCGCACGATCGGCTGCAGGCGCTCAAAACCCTCAACCGCGAGCGCGAGGCTGTCATGCCGGTGGCGACGGGTGTGCAGTTGGAGCAGCTCAAATTTCGCTATGAGATTTCCGGCGACAAACCCTCCTGGCGCCCGGTGCGGGCTTTCGACGACGGCGCGAAGGTCTACATCCAATTCCCCGACGGCATCGGCCAGGGCGAGCTGCCGCCGCTCTTCGTGATCGGACCGATCGGCGACACCCAGCTCGTGAATTATCGCGTGCGCGCGCCGTACTACATCGTCGATCGGCTCTTCGGCGCGGCGGAGCTGCGCTTGGGCGGCAAGAAGGCGCAGGTGGTACGCATCGCTCGGAACGATGTCGGCAAGGGGCGCAAATCCGGCGCCGAAGTCCCATGACGGCGCCAGAGAAGGAAAATCCCGAGCGCCTCGAGCTTCGGGCGCGCCCGAAGACGGTGACGCGCTTAAATCGCAAGACCATCGCCGTTCTGTTGGGGAGCCTCGCCTTAGGCCTCCTCGTCGCGCTGATGTGGGGACTGCGGCAGCAGAAGCCCAAGAGTTCGGACTCGCAGGAGAAGCGCAACGTCGAACGCGTTGCGCATGCGGAAGGCTTTGAGTCGTTGCCCCATGACTACGGGAGTCTGCCGAAAGCGCCGCCCTTGGGTGCGCCGATCGGCGAGCTCGGCCGCCCGGTGCTCAGGGCCGAGCAAGAGGCCGGCATTCCGGAACTCCCGCAGCGGCCGAACTTCCGACCCACGCCGGAAGACGATGCCGTTCGAGCGCGGCGCTTGAAGGAGCAAAGCGAAGCGGACGAGGCAAGCAAGGCGCAAGTGCTGGTGCAGATGAAGCAACGAGCATCGGGAAGCGCCGGCGCGCAACCGCGCACCTCGTCCGAGGACTCAGCGTCGGCCTCTTCGGCGCCGGGCCCGCTTCGTGCCGATGGAACCCTGACGCCGCCCACTGCTCTAGGCGCGGACTCAACGCCCGGCTCGGGTCGTAGAACCGACCAAGAGCACAAGCAGTCGTTCATCGATGCAAAGCCGGATTCACGGATTTACGCTTCCGCGACTTTGCAGACACCGCGCTCGCCGTTTGAGCTCATGGCCGGCTCCATCATCCCAGCGGCGCTCGTGACGGGCATTCGATCGGACCTGCCCGGCGAGACCATCGCCGCGGTCACCGAGAACGTCTTCGATTCCGTAACGGGCCGCGCCTTGCTGATTCCGCAAGGGGCGCGGCTCATCGGGCAGTACGATAGCCAGGTGGCCTACGGCCAGCGGCGCGTCTTGGTGGTATGGACGCGGCTCATCATGCCGAATGGCACATCGATCGTTCTGGACCGCTTGCCTGCTTCGGATACTCAAGGGTTCGCAGGCCTCGAGGATCAAATCGATTACCACTGGGCTCGGCTGATCGCGGGCGCGGCCATCTCAACGCTCCTCGGCATCAACGCGGAGATGGTGAGCGACAATTCGGCGGTCAACTCCGGTTCCGTCGTCATCGCCACGCGGCAAAGCGCACAAGACACGGTCAATCAAGTCGGCCAGGAAATCACGCGGCGGAATTTAGATGTTCAACCGACACTGACCGAGCGCCCGGGCTTGCTGCTGCGCATTGTGGTGAATCGCGATCTCATCCTGCGCCCGTACGGATCCTGACTCAAACCAAACGGATACACCATGAAACTGAAATTGGGTGCGATGCCGGACAATTCGGTGCTCAAGATGACCGTCTCGATCCCGGCGCCGCTGAAGGCACAGCTCGACCGCTATGCCGAGATCCATTCACGCGAGTTCGGCACCCCCGTGGAGGCGAAAGCGCTGGTGCCTCTGATGCTCGCCGGGTTTCTTGCCAAGGATCGTGCCTTCCAACGCGCAACACGCAAGCAAGGCGACCGTGGGGGCGGCGATGCCGAACAACCCCAAGGGGTAGGGCCATCGGCATGGAGTCGCGAGACATGAGAGTCACCGATGTGACTATCACGGCTACTCTCACCGATGTAGAAGCTCAAGCCTTCGCTCAACTCTTAAAGCGCGTCTCTTTCAGCGATTACGAGCAACGCGCCGTAAGCACGACCGAGGCCTACGCCATGGTCTACGCCGGCGAGAAAATCCGCGAGGCGCTTAAAGCGCAAGGTTACGCACCGCGCTGATCGCCGCGCCTCCAGGCTTGAGTCACTCTCGTCTGTGCCCCAATGGTTCACCCCATCCATTTTCTTCGCAGATCGACCGGACCACCCTTAGAGGGCATTCGCAACCAGCGTGGGTGGCGATGCGGCCAGGAGGAATGTGGCGGCGATGTGGCCTGTGCTCTTCCGCTGCGCACAGTCACCGCCGCACTCGTTATGGCCCTGCAATGTGAAGGCGAGGCAGGCACGGCTACTGTCGTTGTCAATATTCACCTGACACGTGGACCACGAGTTACACACCCTATCGCCCGATAGCGACTGGGAAACGCTCGTTCGATCGATGCTATAGGTACCACGCGCCGGTGCAGTAACGCAGACATTATAGGGGGGGCTAAAGTCCTGACCGCGGCCGCTGAGCTGCTCCGAAGCATTTGAAGCCGGCACCGCTTGAGCGAGCACCTCATACCTCACCGCAATGGTCACATCGCCTGCAGTGCCGTCAACGGAAATGAGGCGCGCGAGCGCGACGCGCTCAGGCCCCACGGTGGGATTCTCCACCTGGATCTTTAACAGCTTTGCGTTGGCCTTCGTGATCTCCTCCGTTGAGTTCCCCGAATCCCATTGCCATGCGATGCCGGATTCCTGGCCGGCCGCCTGCAAGTGCACGGGATCGCCCAGGGCCATCACCAACAGCTTATAGGTAGACGTTACACCTGACGGGACAAAGCCCAGTTTCAGCTGAACATTGCTCCCGCGCACTCCGTCATCTTTGCCTTCGAGCCGCAAGCTGTAACCGGGCTCTTTGGGTCCAGACACCGCCTGAATCAGTCCGATCAGCGCGTTTGACCATCGCTTCGAGGCCTCTGAACGCTCGGGTCCTTCCGGAAGCGCGTTCATCGCTTGGCACGCCGAAAACTGTGCAAGATCCAATTGTTCAATCTTTTCCGAGGAATCGCGCAACTTTTCCGGCTCAATCTTTACAGAACCAAGATCGAACGTGATCGGCACTTTCGAATTCGTAACTGCCGCCTTCAGTCCCTCGACGTCAACTTTCCGTTCTTGGTAAAGGACAAATTTTTGGCACGTTTGAGTTTGCTTTCCGCAGGCGCTCGCGAAAACAATGACAAAAATCGACAGGGCCAAACGCAAATGCGACAGACCATTCATAATCCACCCCCTCCTTAGGATTGTTCGCCGAATCCGCTAAGAGTCTCTCACGAAAATGGCCGGCGCGCCTCTCCCGGGCAGTGCCAGGGCCACTGCTCCCGTCGCCGTTCAAGAAAGTCGGCGACGATTGCCCCCGCTCGGCCGTCGGACCGGCGTGCTGGTAAACTTTCCGTATGAAGGAAGCAGAACTACTCGAGATGTTGCGGGCTGGGCGGACGCAGGAATCGAGCTGGAGCGAGCGCAAGCCCGAAAGCGTGAACAAGCGCGAGCTCCGTCGGGAAGCCTGCGCGTTTGCCAATAGCCTGCCCGACGGCGAGGAGGCCGTGATTTTCATTGGCCTCAACGATAAGACCGGAGCAGTGTCGGGTATCGCGAACATGGATTCCTTGCAGAAAAAGATTGACGATGCGCTCTTGAAGGATTGCTACCCGGCGATTTCCTACCGCACTCGGGAGCTCAGCCATGAGGGGCAAGCCGTGCTCGTACTGATCATTCCGGCAAGTGCCAAAAAACCCCATTTCACGGGGCCGGCATTCGTTCGCAATGGCAGCAAGACCGCAGTCGCATCCGAAGAGCAATTCAATGAGTTGATTTTGAGCCAGACGGACAAGGCCCGGCAGTTGCTTAAGTTTAAAGCCAACCACACCATCTTCGCGGTCTTAGGCGTCAATTACCGCCTGGGGAGTCTTAGGCCATTTCAAGGCGGCGGTTATCTCGAAGGCGGCGATGACTGCAAGGTGGATGCGTGCAATGGGCATACCGTACGTTTTCATCGCCTGAAGGATGGCTATTTTTTTGAAGAAGCGCTTGATCGAGTGTCGATCGAGTATGACGCGAGCAAGGGTAAACCCGTCATCCATGTAACAGCGCCGGGCCGGTGACCGGGCGCGTTCCATCTTTTGCCGCGAACGCACATGCTTGAATTGCCTGCGCGACTTCCCGTTGTAGACAACCCGCTTACGTGCGTCAGGCAGCTCATATTCGAGAGCGATTGGGAAGAGTATCCGTACGGGATGCACGGCACCGGGTTTATCGCCGAATGCACCGAGATGCTGTTTCTCGTCACCGCAGCGCACTGCATCAATGAGGGGCAAGAGGACTGGCTGCGCGTCCCGATTCGGGCCGGCACTCCCCGCGTCATGACATTCAAGAAATACATGACCTTCGAGACTCCAGGAGAGGAAACGCGGGATCTCGATGTCGCAGCGCTCTCGATCGAACCGTCCGATTCGGCCGAGTTCTACGACTTGCGTCGCTTCGCGGCGCCGATACCGCGGACCTTCTCCTTCGAGTCGATCCTGGCCGAGGTCCGCGATAAGAACCTGGACCTCGACTCAATCGTGTTACGGGCCGTCGGCTTCCCGCGCAATGCCCGTGAGTCGAGAATTGACGTGGCTGAGAGCCGGATCGTGTCGCAGCCGATGGAGATCCTATTTCGTTACAGCCGACCGTCCGCTGTCACGAATCGGCATCTCGGCGTGCTGGTTTCTCCGCCTCCGGCGGAGCTCGATGGCATGAGCGGCTCGCCGGTATTTCTACGCGCAACCCGACCTGACGAAATGCCGCAGCAATACGTCTTTGTCGGGATGCTCGTCCGAGCCTCGCGCACTCATGTAGAGTTCGTATCAGGCGAGCTGCTGAGGTCGGCACTTCAACATGCGGCGCGCGCACTGCGACCTTGACGAGCCACGCTTCGTTCCCGTCGCAGTTCCAACAGATCTGCGATCGCGGCCTCCGTCGTCGGCCACCGTCCCGCGCCTCGCCCGGTTATCAGCGCGGTCTCACCGCTGGCGATAGTGATTGCCAGGGCATTCCACTCGCCGTTCACGTTCGCCAGGACATGGCGTTCGCCGACCAATTCCAGTCGCACGCGCGCGTGCACACGCCCGCTGGCGAGTTCGGCGGTCCCGATCAATCGAACGGCCCGCGCTTCGTTGGCTTTTCCCATGAGCTGCTTAAGTTCTTGTTCGTCAATCCCCTCCACCGTCATCTCATCGACCTCCCGGCCGAACGCACAGCGTGCGAGGATCTGAAGCTTGCGCGCGGAATCCCGACCTGATAGATCTTCACTGGCGTCCGCCTCTGCAAACCCCCGGCGCTGCGCCTCGTGCACCGCCTCTTGCAGATTCAATCCTTGTTGACACTGCTCCAGCACAAAATTGCAGGTGCCGTTGAGGATGCCGGTCAGCGAAGCGATGTCGGCACTCGCTGCAAGCCGTCTCACCGTCCCGATCATCGGCGCGCTACCGCCGACGGCGGCGGAATAGCGTAGCTTCGCTCCGTGCCGGTCGGCCAGCGCCCGAAGCTCTTTCCCGGATTGCGCAATCACGGCTTTGTTGGCCGTCACTACATTGATCCCGCGGGCGAGGAACGCCGCATCAAGGGTCAATGACGGCTCGAGGCCCGGTAGCGCGTCGACAACCATGTCGGTGTCGATCTCCTTCAAAAGCGGTTCATCCGTTATCAGCAGCGAATCGGTGATGCCTTGGGCAGTGTGGTGCGAGCGAGATTTCACAAAGATACCCGCGACCTCGAAGTGCTCGGGCATCGCGACAAGGCGTTGATGTACCCCACCTCCGACGGTTCCGAGCCCCAGAAGGACGACCCGCGTCGGCGCCACGACGGTCACCTCCGACATCATAGTGGAACAGTCGCCGACCATCGATTCGTACCCACGCGCGAGAGCCGCAACCTCCGCATTGCGCTGATGACGCTCAAGGAAATGCACGGCCTTCGGTTGTATAAGCGGTCCTGCCGACTCGAGTGCCTGTGCATAGCTTAGGGTGGCGAATCGCCGCGGCCGCCTCGCCGACGCCGGATCGGCCTCGTACACGGCGTCAACATTCTTGACCAACCTGCACCGTGACGCGTTGATGGCGCCTGCCAGGAACACCGCCGTAAGATCGGAACCGCCGCGGCCCAAGAGATGTAGGCGCTGCCTTTCATCGAATCCGAAAAAACCCGCTACCACCAGCACCGGACTCTCGGCGAGCAACGACCGGAGCCGCTCCCGATTGACATTCACCGGCTCGCTATCCAAGACACTGCCAAGAGCCACCAACCCAATCTCGCGCGGATCTACGACACGCGCACGAATCCCCGCACGATCGAGCGCTATGCCAAGAAGAGCAGCCGACTCGCGTTCGCCGGTCGCCAGGAGTTCGGCCAGCGCATAGGGTTCAGGGCTCTCTGTCAGTGCGCGTCCGGCTGCCAAGAGTTGGTTGGTCGTATCGCCGATCGCCGAGACGACGACAATGACTTGATGTCCGTCTCGATACCATCGATAGATCTCATGCACGGCGCACGGCAAATCATTCGGAGTTCGCAACACGGAGCTACCGAACTTGAGCACAACAATATCGTCTTCCACACCCGCTCCTTGCCTCCAAAGGCAATTAAGTCAATAGACAGAGCAGGGAGAGAGAGGGCTGGCAGTGAATCTGCCACGCCCAAGCCATCGCAGATTCCTGCTCGCTTAGCCGCATTTATAAAAAGCGCGCCCGCAAGTGATGCCAAAATCGGCGCGTAAACGAATTAGACCGGGATGATTGGCTATCGTCAAGCCTATTGTCTCGTCTCATCCTCAACGCGCGTTACGGCAACCAGAACGGAATGGAATCACGCGCTCTTCTGCGCAAGCTCGGTGAACCGCGCCACCGCGCTTGACGGATCCTCGCGGCGACGAATGAGGAACGTCGTGATGGTGGCGCCCCGAATGCTCAACGGTCGCATGATCAAATCCGGGCGCCGCATCGTCTCGGCTTGTGCGAGGCTGATGAGTCCAACGCCGTAGCCGGCGGCGATTAGCGTGAGGAGCAGTTCGATGCTCGCGACATATTCGATGGATTCAGGGCGGTGCTCCACGGACAAGAGCCATTCTTCGATTGGCTCGGCGGTGCCCGCCGGGTGCTCGCCCAGCAGGAACAGTCGGCCCGTGCCGACATCGATCTGTCCCACATTGGTTTCCGCCGACAATGAATTATCCGGCCTCATCACCAACACGGCCGCATCTCTCCATAGCGGCACAGATTGGAGCTGCTGATCGTCCCGCGGCGACAACGAAAACGCGACATCGAGGAGGCCGGAATAGAGTTGCCCCAGTTGCACCGGCAACGCATTGTGCATGACTTGAATATCGACCTCGGGTGCCTCTCCTCGACTATGCGCGAGCAGCTTTGCGATCCGGGGATGCGCCAGTCCGTCGCATATGGCGATCCGCAGCCGGCCCCGGCGACCCGAGGCGGCGGCCTTGAGGTTGCGCTGAGCTTGATCTACGTGCGCCATGATACGTCGAGCATCGGGTAGGAGAGTCTCGCCGGCGAAGGTGAGCTGAGTGCTGCGCCGCGTGCGGACAAAAAGCCGAACTCCAAGGTGTCGCTCCATCTCGGTGATCGCCTTGGACAGCGGCGATTGTTCGATGCCCACGCGAGCGGCTGCCCGCGCGAAGTGCAGTTCTTCGGCTACCGCGATGAAATAGCGGAGCTGACGCAGTTCCATTGCAACGGTCCTTGTTAATGTAAATCTCCCGCGGCAAGCCAGACGCGAGACACCCGCAAGGCAACGGTCGATGGCATCGCACGACGCTGCCAGCAACCTATAAGACGCACGAATCTCATTAATACGCACCTCTTCGGTGCAAGTTGCAAACAACTATTCTCGCTTGGGGGCTTTGGCGACACGGACCGCAGGTACTCGGCGAGGCGAGGCCATGAATGATCGCGTATCGGGACATAGGCACACAACACATGGCATGTTCGATGAACAGACCGCCAAAGTGATCCTGAATGAGATCGCTAACGCGGCCACTAGGACCTTTACGCACTGCGCTTGCATGTTAAGATTCTACCCCTCATAATGAGGTAAGAATTCTTAACAAGGCAACCCAATGCTGAAGACCAAGCTGCTGACAGAGCCTCAGGACGTCCAAGCCCGCTTGGCGGAGTTTGGCATCGCGCGGCAGGACCTGATTCGAATTGCGCTTTCTGCGCTCGCGGCTCGGAATGACAGCGTACTGGACGATCCTAAAACTGCAAAGGGGCAGTTTTCGTACATTTACGGCGTTCGAGCGATGCGCCAGGCATTCATTCCTGCCGGCTACGAACGCATCAGCAAGCAGAATATCGAATCGGTCTACGATCCGGCGAACGCCCGCAAGATCATGTTTCAGACGGTAGATTGTGCCTGTCTGAAGACCCAAGCGCCGCAAGCCATTTCAGACATCGGATCGGGCAAGGAAACGCTGATCGAAAACTCACACAGTACGCCTTATCTGTTCAAACACATGCAGGATGAAGAGGAGCGTCGGGAAAAGGAGCTCACAGAGTTTGACCGGGCGGAGGCGTGGTACCTCTGCACCGCATTCGTGAATGACACGGTCGCGTGCGAGCTCTCTCGCCCGCTGGGGGTCGTCGATAAGCAGTTTTCGGGCTTTGTCGAGCGTATCTTTATTCTTCGTGAAGGGGAGGGTGGCCCGTCTGGCCTGCTCAATCTCGAGGATGACGCGCCGCGGGTTGAGATCAAACCGGTTATCTTGAAGCGATAACTATGTTCAACAGCAATCGGCTTCGCCTTGCTCGAAAAAGAAGGCGTCTGACCGGTGTCGAGTTGGCGGCCAAGGCCGGACTGACGGCGGTTACGCTTTCCCGGCTTGAGCGCACCAAAAACGAACCGACGCCGGAAACGATTCAGGCGCTGGCCAGTGCGCTTAAGTTTCCGGAGGCGTTTTTCTCAGGTGCCGATATCGATGAAGTGCCGGCGGACGCCGCGAGTTTCCGCAGCTTAAAATCGATGACCGCGCGCGAACGCGATGCCGCCTTAGCCGCCGCCTCGATCGCGTTTATCATTTCGGACTACATCGACAGTGAATTTCAATTGCCGGCGCCCGATCTATTGGATCTTAGCAATGAAAGGGATCCGGCGAATGCAGCACGCCGGCTTCGTTCGGCCTGGGGTATTGGCGAGCAGCCGATCAGCAACATGATTGACTTGCTGGAAGCCAAGGGAGTGCGCGTCTTCTCCCTGTCGGAGAATACGTTGTCGGTGGATGCCTTCTCATGTTGGCGCAACAATGTTCCTTACGTATTCTTGAACATCTACAAATCCGCCGAACACAGCCGATTCGATGCGGCGCATGAGTTGGGCCATCTCTGTCTTCATAAGCACGGCGCAGCACGGCAGATTGCTGTTGAGGCCGAGGCGAACGCGTTTGCCTCAAGCTTTCTGATGCCCGAAGCAGACGTGCGCGCGCGCATTCTGCATGTCCAATCGTTGAGCCAAGTGCGGGCCGCCAAAGTGCGATGGGGTGTTTCCTTGAGCGCGATGGCCTACAAGTTGTCAAAGCTAGGTATCCTCACCGAATGGCAGGCGCGAAGGTTTTTCATTGAGATTAATCGATTGGGCTTTCGCACCGAGGAGCCCGACCCCATGCCTCGCGAGACATCGCTGGTGTGGCAGACCGTGCTGCGAGAACTCTGGAAGCGACGTATACCTAAGGAAGCGATTGCCCGAAAGCTGCATCTACCTGCGCATGAATTGGAATCTTTGGTGTTTGGCCTAACATCGGCGCCGTTTGATCCTCGCGCAAGCGCTGAATATGGTAAGGCGTCGCGGCCTAAACTCGCCATTCACAAGAATTGACCGAGCCCGAGGTTCGCGGCGCGTGGGCCGCTTGATCGACGCAATGCAGGCCCGTCGCCGCGTGCCAACAGCTCTAGATTAGTAAGACGCACCAAATCGCAAAACTGCCAGCTGTTCTTGACCTTTAGTTTCGGCTGTTTTGAAGCGCCGCCGCGCCCTTGCGTCCCAACCGTGACAGTCCTATAACATGAAGCCGTGCTGTCCCCCACCGAGCGCCCGACCGTCGATCCCGCCGCTACTGGCGACGGCGAGGCGTTCCTCGCGGACTTAGACCGCCGTTACCGCGTACCGCTGATTCGCTACTTCGCCAAGCGTATCCGCGAAGCCTACGATGTTGATGATCTCGTCCAGGAGGTCTTCATCCGCCTGGTGCGCCAGGCCGCCATCGAATCCGTGCAACAAATCGACAGCTACGTCTTTCAAACCGCAGCCAATGTAATCCGCGACCGGGCGCGGCGGCAGGCTGCGCGCCACTACCGGGAGCACGACGAGCTCTCCGAAAGCGATTTGCCCACTAACGATCTATCGCCCGAGCGCGTCTTACTGGGGGCGGAACAACTCGAGCGTGTGATCGCGGCGTTGGAAGAGCTGTCAGAGTGCACACGACAGGTATTCGTGCTGCGCCGGTACGAAGGCATGCGGCATGAAGAGATCGCGACGCACCTGGGGATGAGCGTCAGCGGCGTGCGCTTTCATATGGAAAAGGCCAAAGCGCACCTGGCCCGGCGGCTGGAGCAAACAGAGTGAGCGAGACATCCCCCAACATTGCTGGACCTAAGAGCCGGGCTCGTGACCCCTACGAGGTTGCCGCCTATTGGCACGGTGTCCTCGACGAGGGCGAGCCCGACCTGGCACAACGCGAACGCTTCGAGACCTGGCTGGCCGCCGACCCCGCTCATCGCGCCGCCTATACGTCCGTCGACCGCGCCTGGGCCGGCATGGCGAACGTCGGCGTTGACGAGCGGATTCTGTCCATGCGCCGCGCCGCGCTCGCGGCCCCGCGAAGGCCGAGGCATGGCTGGCTTCACCCGACCGCCATCGCCGCGTCGATCATCGCCGTAGCGGGGTTGGTCGCCGGCATCCTGCTTCTTCAAAGCCCGTGGAGTACCGATCCGAATGCCGCCGAGTTCGCCACGCAGGTCGGCGAGCGCTCGAGCATCTCTTTGCCCGACGGCTCGACCGTCGCGCTCGACACCGATAGCCGCATCAAGGTGGCGTTTAACGGCCAAGTGCGCCGTGTCCGACTGCTTGCCGGCCAAGCCTGGTTCGAAGTCGCCAAGAATCAGGCGCGTCCGTTCGTTGTGGAGGCAGGCGACCGGAAGGTCACCGCGCATGGCACGGCGTTCGATGTCCGGCTCGACGACCACAACGGAGTCCGGGTCACCCTCATCGAGGGTCGCGTCTCGGTGGAAGCGCTGAATCCCAGCGGTGCGGGACCGAACATTTCGGTCGACCACGAGGACCTATTGCCCGGCGATCAACTCATCGTCACCGGCGCCCGGCCGGCGACCAAGCGCAGAACCGATGTGACGAAGGCGACCAGTTGGCGGGAAGGCCAGATTATCTTCGACGACGACACGCTGGCTGCGGCAGTCGCTGAGGTCAATCGCTACTCGGCCAAGAAAATCATCCTCTCCGATCCGCGCCTCGCCTCGCTGCGGATGAGCGGTGTGTTTATCGCGGGTCACAGCGACAGCTTTGTGGAAACCGTCACCGGCAACTTCCCCATCAAAGTAACTTCCGACTCAGACGGACGGCTGGTATTGACCCCCACGAATTGAAGGCCGATCGATCGATTGACGCTCGAGAGGGCTCGGAGCCTTCTTTCTAATCTGCACTGTCACTTTACTTTCCTCTTGCGTCTTACCCTTATAACACGGCTGCAAAACCACCCGTAGTTCGACAACAAATAGGGGGATGAGATGCTGAAAAGGAATGGCCTCGCGCGGTCGTGTTGCACGTCGATTTGGATATTCGCTGTATTGTCACTGGCCGTGCTCACGGTTCCCGCCCGCGCGGCCACCGCGACGTTTGAGATTGAACCGCAAGATCTGTCCGGAGCCCTCAAGGCGTTTGCCGTTCAGAGCCACCGCGAGATCTTCTTTGCGCCGGAACTCGCGCGAGGTCGAAAGTCACAAGGCGTGAAGGGAACATTCGACGATCTCAAAGCGCTCAACATGATTCTCGAGGGGACCGGCCTTAATTTCTCTGTCACGGCCTCCAATGCCATTCTGGTGCGCAATCCGACTAGCAAAAATGAATCCTCGCGGGAGCCGGCGACGCCAACGACCGGCGCACCGGCGAAACCGTCGCTGCAGGTGGCGCAAACTCCGTCGACGCAGATTCAAAACGTTGAAAACACGTCCGGGCAGGAGTCAAATTCTAAGGAGGCGGAAAAAAGCGGTCTGTCTGAAATCGTCGTCACCGGCACCTTGCTCCACGACGTTGCTCCGATCACTCCGGTCATAACGATTACCCATGACGACATTATCAATCAGGGATACACCACGCTTGC